>Ga0114922_10000570_pt1 | contig 35353 bp, 22 predicted proteins | sample AartaG_FD_100975 | JGI IMG/M metagenome (GOLD analysis project Ga0114922, IMG submission 100975) | Deep subsurface microbial communities from Aarhus Bay to uncover new lineages of life (NeLLi) - Aarhus_00045 metaG | ecosystem: Environmental > Aquatic > Marine > Oceanic > Sediment | place... | reverse complement strand
TCCGAGATGCTGGAGGTCGGCGGCGGGGGCATCGACGCCGACAAGGTCCTTCACTTCGGCACGTTTGCCGTGGTCAGCCTCCTGCTCTGCTACGCCCTCGGGCCGACGCCCACGACGCATTACCTGAAGACGCGGCTCCTGCTGGCGGTGGTCGGCACGGCCGGGCTCGGGGTCCTCATGGAGTTCGGGCAGGCGATCCTGACGGCGGACCGGTCGTTCGAGTGGCTCGACATGGCCGCCAACGCCCTCGGGGCCCTGCTCATGGCGATGCTGTGGTGGGTGGTGCGGCGAGGTCAGGCGGCCCCGGCCGAGCCGTAGGGTGGGTGCTTGCCACCCACCGCCGCATACTATCGGTCCGCGTGGGTGCGGAGCACCCACCTTACCCACTGCCTCGTGGGCTGCGCCGTGGCGGCGTCGATCCAGGGTGCGGCCCTGGCGGGGATCGATGCCCGGTCGGCGGCTCCCCGGCGGCGGGTGCGGCTTTCGGAAATCCAGAGGAGGAAGTGGTGATGGCAGGCCCCCAGGCGAACCCGAAGGACCGGAAGGCCACAGATCAGAAGGGCCTGGTGTGTCGCCACTGCGGCTGTCAGCATTTTCGCGTCATCTACACCCGCCGGGCCTGGGGCGAGCGCGTCGTGCGGCGGCGGGAATGCCGGTGCTGCGGAAGACGATTCACTACATGGGAGCGCCAGGGTTAACATCACCCTTGGGATTAGGCTTCATGCGCGCCCCCAAATTGTCCGTAGCCAAAAACTCGACCGCTCAATTTGGCGTAGCCTACACTTCAATGCGCGAGCGATTATGGAAGGTGCTGGATTCACCTCGGCGCACACAGACTACGAGCAGATGCATGAAGCCGTTATGTGAACACCGACCGGCAAAGTGGTCTCCCAAACGGCTGCAACTGGCGCTTCGAGGCGAGGCGCAAACCAAGCGTCACTGTACTTGAGGTTCAGGGGCAGGCCGAACAGGTTGAGCGGGAATGCAGTGTCCCAACTCGGCCTTTCCGTACTTCTTCCACCACTCGTCAGCAGGCCCTTCGAAGCCGCTGAAACCTTCTTCCAGCCGGACGCCAGAGGCCTGCGCCAACGCCGTCATTAATGGATGGGTAAGTCCCCGGTCATACAAAAGTCTCACCAGATAGGGTTTTCCGACCTTGCCCATCCGGCCTAACGTGAGCACCATGCGGCAATATGCCACATCCAATTCTTCCATTTCGCTCGCAACCCAGATGGACCACGCAGCGGCGTCAGACCCGGAACGCCCTAGAACAAAGACAGCCTTGAGCCGCACACGCCAATCGGGATCGGTGGCCTTCGCTTGGAGCCACAAGATGTCTTCCGGCCCAAGCTCAAAGTGACTGGCCAGAATCTCCTCTTCTCGATCCCACGGACTTGTGCGATCCGAGACCGCCTTGCGCCAATCCACGCGCGGTCTATCGCACGACTGATTGCATGATGCCGTCAGGCAAGCACACAAGGCGAGGACAAGCAAGGTCAGTGGCTTCATGGCAGCCCCCTGGCAAGATCTAACCGGGCAGGTTGATCTTGGGCCAGCCATTTCCGGTTCGATCAACACAGTTATTCCAGGCCCCGATTGATTCCATCATATTTGGCGGGACGCTCTCGTAAAACGTAAGCGGCATCTGATTGTATTGCGCTGCTGGCCGCTGTCCCGGAGCCCCAGGCCCGGCTGGTATCGGCGTGTAGGTCACACCGTAACGGTAGCACCCCAGGACTTTTCCATCCCATGCTGGCCCCGCCTTTCCCTTCCTGCAAATGACGCATGCCACCACCTCAATCTTGCTCGAAGGCCCACCCCGTATAATATCCGGTGGGGCGTTAGGAAGGTCCTCCCAGTAGAGCGAACCACCCTCAACGCCGGGACGGCCTGTCACACCACCGCCCTCATTGACCGTGCCAGCCATAAACGGCGTATTGGCTGTATGGGATCTTTCGATATAGCGTCCGTCCGACGTGGCCCATTCTTCCGCTTGGCCTATAGTGCCTTCGATCTTCGTTTTTCCATCAGGAGGCGAACTCCAATCCCCGTTAAAAGAGGGGGTCTTGCCCTGCATTATGTGCATTTGCTGGATGATGTTGATCTCATCGCAACACTTCCTCGTCTCTTCGTTTGGCTCAAAGTCCAGGTAGATGCTCGCTCCCATGTTCCCATTTTCGGCGCGCCCCGCCACCCCCACGGCGCGAAAGTGCCCGAACTGCGTTTTCCTTGCATCTCTTTGGCGAGTGCAACCTGGTTGTACGCGTCCCGTCAATGCCCTGAAAACTCCGGGCGATGACTTTTCAAACCCGGGCGGCAGAAGAGAGGCCCTCCCAAAGGGGTCCAGCAAGCCAGCTGGGCTGGACCGGACATATGCGTAGGAGTTCATGCCATCGGCGTGCGGCACCGGATCGCGCTGGGCGAAGCGTCCCAGGCTTGGATGATATCCCATGTTCCTCTCCTTCCCTCACTCGCTTTGAATCGGCTGCGTCGGCCGAAATGGCGGCGGCTTCTTGTCCACCCTCATGAAGATGTCGTTGAGCACGTTCAGCACCGGCTTGGGGCGGGCGATCTTGCTGAAATCCTCCCACTCCCGATAACTGCTCGGCAGTTTGTCTTTCGTGTGAAGGGCAGTTTCCTCATTGAGTGCCCCCATCAGGTTGGCGAAGTGGCGAGGGTCGGTCGGCCCAAGGCGATGGGCATGCGCATAGGAGAGTCTGCTGCCCGCCGCCGCATAGAGGACGCGCGGCTATCCCTCTTCCCCAGTCTTTGCATGCTGTGCCGGGAACGTTCTCGGGCCATATGTTCTCCGATAATAGTCAAACGCCTCCAGTGCGGGATAGGGGGGGCCGGAGGATGCAAACGCCCTCCCCGTGAGCCGGACTTCTCCCTCCGGGCCGTAGCTCAAGGGCCACATGGCGTCAATGTACTCAGGCTGAGGTTTCTCGAACTCCTCAAGGGTGAAATACCCGCCGTCGTAGTACTTGGCTTCTGGAGGCAACCTCTCCGGCAGATCAAAAAGGTAAGCGTTGAGCAGGAAGAGCTTGTCCTGCTGATTCCCCAGGGGATCCTCGGAGATGATCTTCTGCACGGCCTGCCGTATCCTGTCCAGTGGGTATTTGCGTATGCCATCCAGCAATTCGAGAATTCCTTGCCTTGTACGATCATCCCGTGCGTAAGACCAGTCGGGGCATTCCCGAAGTTTAGATACGATCTCCTCGATCGCGATCTCTCCGCCCGCCTCTAAGCGGGCGGGATCGGCTTCGGCCGGCCTAGCATCTTCGGCCTCTTCCGTAAAAGGAACATCCTGTCCTGAGCACGATGCCAAGAGGAAGCCCGCAGGACCAAGCATGGCAAACAGCAGCGGATTGCACCAACGAACCTCGAACATGGGTTTTGTGGTCAGGTGCCGCAAGAGTTTCATTGGCGAAGTTGGCCTCTTATCCCACGGAAAGACACGTGGGCAGGTCCATTATTGCCTGGGATTATGGCTCGCCTGTTACCTCGCACTTTTTGGTGCTCAAATCCCATTCAACAGTGAGCCGATGGTCTGCAACGGTTGGCACAAATCCCCAGTAAAGCGGAGGGTCCATTCGGAAGGGCAAGGTGCCCGCAATTCCCCATCTGCTCCATCCGCCTTTTCCCTCTTGGACCTTGGCGTCAAGGAAGAAAGCGGCCTCGCCCTTTACTTCAAACTTGCCTTTGCACGGGTATGGTTGTCCCCTGGATTCTGCATCGGCTGCGAGAGCGCTCACGCCACGGAAAGCAAACCGATCGTCCCATATCCCGCGGCTATCACGGTTGACACCAGATTCGATGCGCCAAGCCTCGTAGTATTCACCAGATACACTAGCGCTACCTGAATCGTCACTCCAACTGACAGTCATGGTCACTTTTTGGACAATGACTCCGGTTGCGTTAGGAGGCGTTGTGAACTTCACGAGCAGTATTCCACCGCAGTCAGGAGCAGGCAAGTGGTTGCGCGGGCCAAAGACTTTCTTCAGCCGCAGACCACCGCCCGAAGCGTGCTGCAGATCTACGAGGGAGGCTCGTTCCGGCGATTCTCCGAAAGTATGTGTTCCGGGAGCCCAAACGAGCGGACCTTGGACATGGCGCAAGGATTCTAAGCCATTAGGATCTGTTCTTCCCGCCGGGTCACTGCGCACGTATTGGTACAGGTTCATGCCGTCAGCGTACTCCTGAATCTGGGCGGGTGCGCCCTCCGGCCCAGGGTCCCGTTGCGCGAAGCGTCCCAGGGTTGGATGGTACCCCATGTTCCTCTCCTTGTTTCACTCGGTTTGAATCGGCTGCGTCGGCCTGAATGGCGGCGGCTTCTTGTCCACCCTCATGAAGATGTCGTTGAGCACGTTCAGCACCGGCTTGGGGCGGGCGATCTTGTTGAACCCCTCCCACTCCCGGTAACTGTTCGGCAACTTCCCCTCGGCATGAAGGCGATTCTCTTCATTCAGGCCTGCCATCAGGTTAGCGAAATGGCCGGGGTCGGTCGGTCCCAAGCGATGGGCATGCGCATAGGCTACGATGGCATCCAGAATGTGGCCCCGGTCCTTCAGGCAGTGGCCCCGCGTACTCATGAAGAGCGCCACTTCCTCGTCCGGGTCCAGATTCCTCAGGTAGAAACCAAGGTACACTTGCTTCGGCGCGATCTTCGTGGGCCACCCCATGTAGTGGGCATCGGGGAAGCAGTTCAGGCCCTCATTGGTGGCCTCGATGTTGAAGCGTTCGCGGCCGTCCCGCGTCGCCGGTGTCGATGGCGTCGAAGGGGCTGGTCCCGTCGTAATCGACGATGAGGTTGTTGTTCGTCAGGTCCAGCGTGGCGGTCGGCGTGCCGCTACTTTCATCTATTGTAAGTTCTTTCGTCACCAACGCCTTGCTTCCGCCTGAAGTAACCGTAGCCTGAGACGTGTCCTCCAGATTCAGGGCTGCAAGATGTTGCGTCGTCTGGAACTCCACGCTTGCCGTTCCGCTCACGGTGACCGTCAAGTTGTAGTTGGGCGTTGAGCCGCCCGCATCGGTTTGGAATGTGACTTTGCCTTCGGTCACGTCCAAGGTGCAGTCGGAGCAGTGGTCTTGGGTTCCCTGGATTACGAGCGTGCCGCCTCCGGTCTTCGTGATAGTGCCGTCCGCACCGGACTCGCCGAAGGTCCCCGTGACCGTGAAAGTATGGCCGTCTGCCACCTAAATGGTGCCGTCGTTGGCGTAAAGGTCTCCCGCGTACTGCACGTCCGATTCGACACTCAACGTGCCGTTCGCGCCGACCGTCATGCTGTTTCCGGAGAGGGTTCCGCCGGTCCAGTTGAATTCCCCGTTTCCGGCGTTTCCCACGATGACGGTTGGTGCGATGAGTGTGCCGCCGCCCAGGTTGTATTCCCCCTCAGCGCCGGCATACTGCCCGATGTACAGTGTCCCGTTGACGGTGACGGTGCCGGCGGTTTGGTTGAACGTGCCAGAGAGGTAGGTGCCGCATTCAAGATGCCCGCCGACGGACAGAGAGCCGCCAGAGAGGTTGTACGTCCCCACGCTGCCTGATTGGCTGCTGCCGATTGACAGGCAGTCCGCAACATTGCACTCACCCGCGCTTTGGTTAATGATTCCCGACGAGCCGTAGCCAAGCAGGACATCCTGGGGGCTCAGCGTGGCCCCAGACCCCGTCAATGCGTAGGTGCCTGTCCCCGAGCCGCTGCCGACAAAAAGGTTGCCCCAGATGGTGAGTTCGTCGCCGGAGTGTTGGAGCGTATTTTCCGCCTGGACGTGGACGTTCGTCACGGTATCGTCCGCGCCGCTGAAGACGCAGGTGCCGCCGCCTACTCTGTTCACGTACATCCAGTCAATTGTGTTCGGGAAGTTCCTGTCCGGACTCCAGTTGGACGCCATTTCCCAGTTGCCGTAACTCGTCTCCCACGAGTAGATACCAGAATACGCATCCGGGGCCACTAGGCCAAGTAGAACGACTACCACCGAAAGGAAGGTTGCCCTAAACCTCGTGCGTTCCATGTTCTGTCTCCTGCTCTGGATCCGCTTCGGGACACCGACGAACGCGGCGCCTAGGTGCGCGATTCGCGCCCTGCCTTGTTCGCCCGAATATCGCGGCCGCCCCAACGATGACGAGGGCCAGCGTTGCCGGTTCGGGAATCGGGTCGTAGTGGAGTTCGATGCCCGGGTTGTTCGCCTCAATCATCGGCAGGTAGGTGTCGTAGGCCGCCTGGTTCAGCGGGTTGCCGCGAAGGTCCAGGTACTCCAACCCCGTCAGCCCCGCCAGGGGCGAGATGTCGCTGATCTGGTTCTCCTCCAACAGCAGCCCTCTAAGCCCCGAGAGCCCCGCCAGGGGAGCGATGTCACTGAGCGCGTTCTTCCCCAAGCCCAGGACATTCAATTCCGTCAATCCGGCCAGGGGGGACACGTCCGCCACGCAGTTCTCCGTGAGGTCCAGAACTTCCAGCACCTCCAATCCCGCCAGGGGCGAGATATCGCTGACCTCGTTGCCATATAGTGACAGATCCTCTAAACTTGTCATCTCCGACAGGGCGTCTATCTGGGTCAGATTGTTGCCTCCCAGAACAAGCCCGGTCAGGTTTGTGAGACCCGCAATCGGCGAAATGTCTGTAATGAGATTGCTCCCCAGATGCAGCTGCACAAGCAGCGTCAGTTCACGAAGGGGCTCCAGGCTGGTAATCGCATTCCAGTTGGCGAAGAAAATCTCGAAATTCGTCGCGTACTCCAATCCCGTAAGGTCCGCAACACTGGCAAGGTGTACGTCCAGTGAGTACAGCCCGAGCATGTCGGTGGCGGTGACGGGTTCGGGTGGGGCGATGCCGAGTTTATCCCGGACGGCGGTTTCGAGGTTCGGATCGGCAAACGTCACCACCTCGTCCGCTCTGGCCGTGCCGCACGGCATGCCCCCTCCTGTCCCGAGAACTCCCGCAGCGGCCACGCACGCAACAAGAAGCCGCCGTTTTGAAAGTCTCATCGGATATGCCTCCCCACCCCTCTGCGCCTCGTGCCCCAGAACTATAGCACGGAACCGCGACCTGTCAAGCGCCTACCTCTATCATTTATCCCGAACTGTCTGGTTTCTTCGCGCTCCGAGGGCCGGAGCGCGATTTGCGTGACGTTTCGTATCCTATGGTGTGCGCCGGGCGTGCCGCCATGGGCCCAGACCACGCGGGAAACGGCCTCACGGCCAGGGCGAGATCTCTCCGCTCGGCCCCTGCGGGCCCTCGGTCGAGATGACAAAGTGGCCGCCCACGCGCCGCCGTCACTCCTTGCGCTTCCGTTTGCGTTTGGACTTGGCGGCCCCCTTCCGCCGCCGGTCGAGGTCGCGCTGGTCCTTGTCCCCGAACAGCGCCTTTCGACGCAGCAGGTGGTGGTAGTGTTGGGCGAAGCGGTGGGCCTCGTCGCGGACGGCCTGGAGGATCTTCAGGGCCGGGCTGGTCCGCGGGAGGCGGAGGGGCTCGTCCTCGGCCCGGCCCAGGACGTAGACCTCCTCCTGCCGCTTGGCCAGCGAGAGGAGGTGCGGCCGGTCGGCGCCGACGGCGTCCACGGCCTCGGCCGCGGCGTGCAGTTGGGCCGGGCCGCCGTCGATGAGCACGAGGTCCGGCAGGACCGAGAGTTCGTCCCGCAGGCGGCGGAACCGGCGGTAGACGACCTCGCGGATCATCCCCACGTCGTTCGGCCCGGCGACCGTCTTGATGCGGAACCGCCGGTACCCGGCCTTCAGCGGCCGGCCGTCGATGAACTGGACCAGGCCCCCCACCGCCTCGTCGGCGCCGAGGTTGGCGATGTCGATGCCCTCGACGGCGCGGATGGGCTCGGGGGCCTCCAGGAGGGCCGCGAGCGCCGCCATCCCCTCGGACGGGTCGAACGTGGGGGCGAAGACCTCCGGCTGGAGATGATCGGCCACGCGGCCGCGGCGGCCCAGCGCCTCGATCGCCTGCACCTGGTCCCGCACTCGGGCGGCCTCCTCGTAACGCAGGTCCTTCGACAGGGCCTTCATCTCCCGCGCGAGTTCCCGGATCAGCCGGGCCCGTTTGCCCTCCAGGAACCGCCGCAGGCGGCCGATGTCCTTGCGGTAGGTCTCCATCTCGATGTGCCCGGCGCACGGGGCGGTGCACCGGTCGATGGCGTACAGGATACACGGCCGGACGTACCGGCGGTCGGGGTCGTCCGCGGCAATCTCGATCCGGCAGGTCCGGAACCGGAAGATCTTCTGCAACTCGCCGACGGCTGTCCGCAGGCCCGCCGCGCTCTGGAACGGGCCGTACAGTTTCGTACCTTTCGCCGACGGGGTGCGCGTGAAGTAGACGCCCGGGAAGGCCTCCCGCGTCGTGATCTCCAGGTACGGGAACGTCTTGTCGTCGGTCAGGCGGACGTTGTAACGGGGATGGATGTCCTTGATGAGTCGGGCCTCGGTCAGCAGGGCGTCGACCTCGCTCTCGGCCGGGAGGAACTCGACGTCGGCCACCTCGGCGACCATCTGCTCTTTCTTCGGCCCGAGGTCCGCCGACGGCTGGAAGTACTGGCCCACGCGGCTGCGCAGGTCGACGGCCTTGCCGACGTAGAGGACCCGGCCGCGGGCGTCCTTCATGAGGTAGACGCCCGGCTGTTTCGGGAAGTCCGTGATCTTCTCGATGAGCGCGTCGCGGTTCATCGGCGATTCGACCCTGTTTTGCCCCGCGCCGCCGGCGCGGTCGTGCCACCGTAAGGATAGGCGCGGCAGGGGCGGGAATGCAACCGTGCGCAGGGGGCGCCAAGCCGTCCCCCTCACCCCGCGGCCAGGCGGACGCCCACGTAGATGCCGACGTACAGCCCCAGCAGGAGAACGCCCAGCCCGCTCATCACGCCGTAGAAGCGGTGCTTGAAGACGAACTGGGCCCAGGTGAAATACAGGATCAGGGCCGACAGGGTGGCCAGGCCCATGGCCCAGTCGCTGAGGCTCCGCGTGTGCCGCCACACCTCCGCCCCGAAGGTCGGCGAGACGGCCAGTGCCACGGCAAACCCCACGCCGATGAGGCCCAGGATGACCGAACACGCGCGCGCCGGCGCCGCCAACTGGAAGATTTCCCCCCGGATGGCGTGCAGCCGGTTGCCGAACCCCAGCCAGATGACCGCCGACGCGCTCATGATGAGCGCGTTCATGCTCAGCCGGTACGGGTTCCACGCCGGCGGGTGGGCGGTGTTGTGCCAGATGGCCAGCACCGTCAGCGTGACCATGAAGACGGCCGGGTAGAGCATCTCGCCTCGCAGCCACACGAACGACCACCCCAGGAAGACGGTCGCCATCAGCCCGAGCATGACCAGGGCCTCCGTGCTCTCGAGGCGGAACATGGCCAGGACGGCCGCCGCGAACGTGGAGATGACCGCTAGCGTGAAGATCGTCGTGGACGCCCGGTTCTCGTCGTGGTACAGCGCGCAGGTCCGCGACAGGAGGTCCAGGAACCGCCGCTCGTACAGGTACACCAGGAGGTGGGCCGCCCCGTATCCGCCCACCGCGTAAATCAGGTACCGGTACAGGTCGTCGGTGTGGCGGAACAGGCCCACGTAAGTTGTCGCCATGATGCCGACCGCGTAGAAGAGGAACGTCCGCACCGTGTGCCGGAAGAGCCACATCGACATGAAGAACGCCACGAGCACGGCCACCCAGCCGAGCAGGCCGGCATCGGGGCCCAGCAGCGGAAGGGTCGCGCTCTGGCCTGTGGCCATGAACTCGGCGTAGGTCCGAATCTGCTGGACCGACAGGTACCCCGCGAAGGCGACGGTCGCGGTCATGCCGACGACGGTGAACGGCTCGATCTCGCGCCGGGCCTGGCGGTCGGAGTGGGTCCGCTTCAGCACCTCCCGCAGCAGGATGGCCACCACCACCCAGCCCACCGAGACGGCCGCCATCACCTGGATGAACCGGTGGTGCCAGGCGGCGGCCGAGGCGCCCAGGCCCACCCAGGTGAGCGCTGCCAGGCCGCCCGTCGCCAGCGCTGCGACCAGGTAGTTGACCCATCGTGGCGCGCGCTGCGCGTGGGCCAGGAGGACCACGGCCGCCGCCGTCAGCAGGTCGATGCCCAGGTACTTGGCGGTCGTCCCGAACGGTTCCAGGGCGAGGGCGCCGACGGCCGTCGCCAGCCCCGCCAGGTACAGCGCACGCGGAAAGCCGTACGTCCGCCGCCGCCCGAGCGCCACCGTCAGCAGGGCCGCCAGCACCGACGCCCCGAACGCCAGGAGCAGCAGGACCGACGAATAGCGTCCCCACCATCCGTCGGCCTCGCTGCCGCCCAGCACCGCGAAGGCGACCGCCGCCGCCGAGGCCGCCCCCACGCACGAGAAGCCGAACAGGTCCGGCTGCTTCAGCCCGACGGCCGAGACCAGCAGCACCGCCCACCATACCGCCAACGCCCAGACCGTGTGCCAGGAGGCGCCGTACCAGACGCCGGCGTACCCCGCTCCCATCGCCGCCAGGCTCGAGACGACCAGCGGCACGATCAAGAGGCCCTGCCGGTACCACTTGACGTTCAACGCCTGCCGGGGATGGAGGCCGAGCAGGGCCGCCAACACGATCATCGCCAGCGACACGCTCGCCCCCGTCGAGGTGACCCACGCCGTGGCCGGCACCTCCGAGGTCGCCGCCACGTGGTTCCGGGTCCCCAGGACGAGCATCACGGCCAGGCCGAGAAGGGAGAGGTAGACGAGCGGCTCGGCTTGGAACCGCCATACGGTACTGACCAGGAGGAGGGCCAGCGGGGCCTGGACCCAGAGGGCGATGGCCGGCTCCTGCGCCGACCGCAGAAACGCCGCCGACATCAGGGCGACGCCCGCCAGCATGCCGCTGGACCGGCGCCAACGCCGCTCCGCCGGCCGGAACCGGACCAGCGCGTGCACGTAGAACGCCACCCCTACCCCCGCGATGATCTCCGTGGGCAACCGCCCGGTCAGCAGGTAATCGGCGAGCGGCACGTCGGGCCGGACCAGGAGGTACCCGAGGCAGACGGCGGTCCACGCGGCCGTCGCCGCCCCCAGAAACCGCACCGGGACCCCCTTCTTGCCGCGACGCCGGCCCAGGAGCCACAGCGCGAAGGTCACGGCGGCGCCGCCGACCACGCCGCCCAGCGGGACGAGCGGTCCCTCCGTGTTAGCCAGGATTGTCGGGTCCAAAGCGCTCCCTGGAAGTTGAGGATGGCATGGGGCATCATACGTACCCTCGCGAGAGCCTGTCCAGCGAAAAGGGCCCTGCGCCGGCCTGGGCGTCGGGTGGGGCCAAGCCGCCGGGTCTGGCACCGGATCCGCAAGAATTCGGTTGCATTGGGTGTGCGGGTTCATACAATGCGCGGGACCGATGTGGGCGGTACGGCGGCTTGCACCGCGAGGAGGGCGGTTTGAAGGTGCGTCGCACGTGGGCGATCGCGCTCGCCGGGGTGGGTGCCGGGCTCGGCCTGCTCGGACTCGGGCTCGCCCTCGGCGACCGGCCGGACGCGGCCGCTTGGGCCGCTCGCCTCACCGAAGGCGGGGGCGGGGGCGAGGTCCTGCTGTCGGCGACCCCGCTCGGCGCCGACCGCGTGGTCGTGTGCCTGGTCGATACGAGCCGCGAGCGGCTCATGGTGTACCTGGCTGACGGGAAGCGGAGCCGGCTGCGGCTGCTGGCCGTCCGCGACATCTCGGCCGATTGGGCCCTGAGCGACTACAACAACGACGCGCCGCTGCCGGGGGATATCCGCCAGCGCGTCGAGAAGTGGAAGGAGTCCACCGACAAAGAGGCTGGCCGCGAAACCCGGAAGCCGCCGCCCTGAGCGGCCTCGTATAATCAGATGGAGGCAGGAACGGGCCGCTCCGGGCGGCCAGGGGAACGAGCAGGAGGTTGACCTGTGGACTTCGTCAGTTTCGAAGACGCCAAACAGCGGCTCGGCAAGAGCGACGAGGAACTTCAGAAGATGATCGACGGGGGAGACCTCCGGGTCTTCCGCGACAGCGGCGAACTGAAGTTCCGCAAAGAGGACATCGGCGCCCTGGCGGGCGGCCCGGCCCCGGGCGAGGAAGGCGGAGAGGACGAAACCGAAAGCGCCGGCGATACCCTCATGAGCATCGACGCCGACATCCTCTTTGCCGAGGAAGAAGAGCAGCCCGCCGACAGCGCCGCCGAAACCTGGATCGCCGCCGACACCGAGGGCGTGTTCCCCGGCGAGTCGGCCGGCGCCGAGCAAATGGCCGGCGTTGAGGAGGCCATGGCCGCACCGGAGACCGAACCGGCGCCGCTGGCCCTCAGCCCGGAAACCGACGAGTCGAGCCTCGGCGCCGTCCTCAGCGACGAGGAACTGGCCGCCGAGGTCGGGGAAGGCGCCGAGGAAGCCGTCATCGCCGTCGACGCCGAGAGCGGGGCCGCCTCCGTCGTCAGCGGGGCCCCGTCCGGCGTGGCCCCCAGCCGCACACGCATCGTCACGCTCGTCGAGCCGCCGGCCCACCACGCCCAGTTCACCTTCATGCTGGGCCTGGCGACGGCGGCGCTGGCGCTGGCGGGGCTGGCGCTGATCGCCCTCCTGGCCGGTGCCATACCGGGGGCGCTGGAGTCGGTGGCGAGCGGAAATATACCCATGATTTTGATCATCGGCGGCGCGGTCGTCGTCGGCATCGCCGCCATGGTCGGCTACGTGCTGGACAAGCAGCGGGCGGCCCGGGAAGCCATGATCGGCTGACCGCACGCGGTGCCGAACGGCGCCGCGGCGCCCGGGAACCCGGAGCGCCCACCAATCAGGTGTCGAGCGTCTGGCCCAGGAAAGGAGCGCGAGATGCAACGCTTTTCGGCGGTCATCGTTATGGTGGTGGCGGCAATGCTGGCCCTCGGGTCGATCGGCTGTGTCGACGAGGCCAAGTACAATGCCGTCCTCCTCCGCAACCGCGAACAGGAGAAACTCCTCCAGGAAAAGGAGGCTGACCTCGCGCGCCTCAGCGAACGCGTGCAGGCCCTCCAGGCCCGGACCGAGGACGCCCAACGCATGCTCCAGGAGAAGGAGGATCACCTCTCCTCGGTCATGCAGGAACGCGACGAGGTCCGCAAGGCCTTCGACGAACTCAGGGACGCCTACACCAAACTGGCCGGTCGCTCCTGGGGCGGCGGGGGCAAACTGCCCGAGGAAGTGGCCCTCTCCATCCAGCAACTCGCCGACCAGTATCCTGAACTCTTCCAGTTTGACGCCGCCACCGGCCGGCTCCGCTTCGCTTCCGACATCACCTTCGACTTCGCCTCCATCCAGGTCAAGCCGAACGCCCGGACCGCCATCAGCCAACTCGGCCGCATCCTCGCCTCCGACGCTGCCAAGGCCGTCAAGGCCAGCATCGTCGGACACACCGACAGCGTGCCGGTGGCCAAGGCGGCCACCAAGGCCATGCTCAAGAACCTCGGCAAGGCGGCCAGCAACCAGGGGCTCAGCGAGGCCCGGGCCGAGGCCGTCGCCGACATCCTGACCGGCGCAGGCGTGCCCGCCGGCCGCATTACCACCCGCGGCGTGGGCGCCAGCCAGCCCATCGCCAGCAACGATTCCAAGAGCGGCCAGGCCAAGAACCGACGCGTCGAAATCTTCCTGACCACCTGAGCGGGGTCAGATGGCTTGTGCGCGGTCGGTCTTCGCACCCACCGTGCAACGGGGCGCATACCCGCGGCGGGTCTTCGGACCCGCCGCGTTTTCACAGCGTCCGCGGACCCGTTCGGGGTGGCCCGCGTCCATGCGGCCTTACGCTACAACGCTACAAGGGCATTTCGCGCGATGGGTCGCAGCCTGTCCCGAGCGCAGCCGAGGGATACCCACCGCGCGCGAATCGCCGTTTTTGCTGCTGCGCAGCGGGTGCGGAGGCCCGCCGCGCACCAAATAGCTGTTGTAGGCTTAAGCGTGGAATGGGCCGTCACGGAGCGGGCACGTACGCGATGGATGTCTGGAGCGGGTAGGCGCACGTGCACCCGCTGCTGGCCTCGGGGATGAGGAGCATGCCGCCGGCGGGGATGATGTTGATCCAGCATCCCGGCCGGAGCACGCTGTTGACCTTCGACGCCTGGCCGCCGGGCCCGAGGTCCCACCGCCACGGGTTTCCCCCTCGCCAGAAGAGGTTATAGGCCGAGGCCGAGACGTTGCCGCACCCATGCCCGTGCCGCGAGAACTTCCACCCCTCGATCGGCTCGCCGGAGTGCAACGTGTAGGCGAGCGGGTAAGCGTAGACCGTGTTGCCGACGACGGTGGGGTGGCGGTTCTGCTCGCCGTGTGCGCCTCCGGGTTTGTATCCGGAGTTGTGGGACCGGTGCCAGGCGATCGTTCCGGAGTCGGCCTCGATGCCCCAGAAGAAGTACCAGAGGCGCCCGTCGATGTACTTGTTGCCGCTCAGGACGAGTTTCTCGGCGGCGTAATTGATGTAGGCGATGTGCTGGCAGTTCGCGAGGTCGGCCTCCTGTTTCCAGAGCGTGCGGCCGGTTTTCAGGTCGAGGGCGACGAGGTGGTTGGGGCCGTCGAGGAAGGTCACCATTGGCATCCGCCCGACCTTGTCGGCCAGGGCCTTGGGGCTGTGGCTCTCGACGAAGTATACCCGCCCCCCGCCGATCGCCAGCGTTGTGTTGAGGATAAGGCCCGACTTGTAGGTCCAGCGCGGTCTGCCGTCGGCGGGGCCGAGGGCGAAGAGGTAGTCGCTCGTCACGAGCGCCATCTTGTCGTTCCAGAGTGCGGCGTCGGCCTCGCGGCTCTGCCGGAAGTAGGCGGCGTGCGGACGGCGACCGCTTCCGACGAGCAGGCCGTCCGCCGGCGCCAAGTAGCCCCAGTGCCGCGTCTCGCCACGGACGAGTTGCGGCATGACGATCTCGCGGCGTGTCTTGCCGGTGGCCACCTCGAACTGGTGGCACGTATCCTGGGCCACGAAGTAGAGTGCCGTGTCATCCACCGCCATGTTGCTGGAGTCGAGGAACACGCCGAGGCGGCGGGAGTTCGGGATGCGGCGGGTCCACAATTCGGCCCCGTTGTACGCATCCACGGCGATGACCTGCTCGTCTCCGGGCACGAAGAGCCGGCCGCTCTTCACCAGCGGCGAGACGTTGCGATGGTGGCGATCGGCCATCTCGCGCGGCCCGGGCCGGCCGAACCACTGGACCTGGAGCGGGCCCGCGATGCGCTCGTCCTGCGAACACGCCGTGTTCCCGAGGTCCGCCAGGCCATGGGTCCATTCGCCCGCACCGGGAAGCCGTCCCCGGCGAACGACGGCCCAGAGGCCGTTCTCCTCAACGACGCGAGCCTCGGCGCCTTGCCATCTCGACACCGCGAGCCACGGTCTTACCGGGGCGTCGCCCTCCGGCCGGCCGATGCAGACCACGCCGCCGTAGGGACGCAGGACACGCAGGATCTCTTCTTGCGACGGCGGCAGCGCGCCTCCCACGACGGCGGCATCCGAGACGATGAGGTTCGCGAAGTACGGCGGGTAGGGCAGCCGGTCGCCGTGGCCCGCGGCGTGATGGATGGCGATGCGCTTGCCGTAGGCGCCGACGCGGCTCAACGCGCGTCTGGCGGCCGCGACCTTCGCGGCGTCGCCTTCGATGCCGACGATACGAAGGTCCGACCGCTTGGCGATCTCGTAGGCCAGTCGGCCCGTGCCGGCGTCGAGGACGAGGCAGAAGCCTTGCGACGCGCCGCACTGCCGGAGCGCGGCCGCGGCGGCCCGTTCGTACAGGGGCGTCCACTTGTCCTTCGGGTATGGCGAGGGCAGGGCGAAGGGATCCGTCGGCGTGCGGAATGAGAAGACATCGCTTGTGTGCCGGCGGCCGGGCTGGGCATCGTCGAAGACGGCGCGGTACCAGCAGATACGGTTCGGTGCGAGGCCCTGGATTGTGGCGCGGAACCGACCGGCCTGTGCCGTTGCTTCCGCCTTGCCTGTGAGTTTGCCGCGAGACGTGCCGTACTCGACAACCGCTGGGGCGTCGAGCGTGCTTTCCCACTCGATGACCGCCGTGCCGTCGTCACTGACCCGGGCCTGGGGCAACTCGGCGAACAACGTCACGGGGAAGTGCGCCGGCTTCTTGCTCCAGCGCCGGCGGACCGTCTGGGGGGTGAGCACCTTGTTCCACACCCGGACCTCGTGCACGGCGCCGGTCATGCGGTAGAACTCGTTGTCGTCGTGGTAGGCGCCGATGTCGTAGAATGCTTTCGGCGGATAGGCAATGGGGCCGGACTGGTCGCGGCTGGACCCGGCGGCCTTGCCGTTCACGTAGATCATCATCACGCTTCCGTCATAGGTCCCTGCCACGTGGTACCACCGGCCCGGCTCGAATGTGGACGATGCCGTCAGGTAGGTGAGCCGGTTGCCGGCGGCGCCTGCGACGGCGAAGGAGAAGCGGTTGTTCCTGTATCCGAGGAGCCACCCTTTCTCGTAGTTGCCGTTGTCCTGGAAGACGCCGACGATACCGCCCCATTCGACGGGCCGGTCGATTCGCACCCACGCCTCGGCGGTGAAGTCTTGACGGGGCAGGGCGGGGGACGCCAAGTCTTCGGTGACGGCGATGCTGTTCGTGCCGTCGAGCAGCAGGGCGTCGATGCCGTCGTGCTGCTCCGCCGCCACGGCGCCGCGCAGCGTGGCGTCGGCCTTGCCGGCCAGGTCGCGGACGGTGGCGTCGCGGATGCAGTCGGGCCGAAAGATCCAGCAGCCGAGCATGCCTGGCTCGAGATGTGCGGGGAGCGACGGCCTTGCCGCGGGTGTCGCCTCTGGCTCGGCGGAGGTGTCCGTCGCGCCGACACCGTGCTCGAAACAGGTGATGGTGCCCTGGTTCGTGCTAACGAGCAGTCTGCCGCCCGATGCCGCGAGGCCGTACGCCCGACCGTTCACGTTGCCCGACCAGACCTGTTGCCCATCGTCGGCGCGGTAGGCGACGGCGCGGCCCTCGCCGCCGGCGAAGAGCGTGTTGCCGGCAAGGATCAGGGCGTAGGGTTCCGCGCACGGTGCGCGCCAGAGCCAGCAGGTTCTCATGGCGGCCGTGCAGCCATCGATTTCCTTCGTAAGCCTGGCCCGCTCGGCGTCGGCCTCGGCGTCTTTGCGTTTGCCCAATTTCTTGAGTTGCGCCTGGAGGGCGACGCGCCGGCGAGCGAGCGGCACGTACTTCGCCCGGTCGAGGGCGGCCAGGTGCGTCCGCGAATGGACGTAGTAGCGGCTTTCGCGGGCGATGAGGTGCAGGCCGCCGAAGGAAACGAGGCGATGCCGCGTCTTGGCGTCGGAGAGGTCGAGTTGTCCGGCCGTGTCGCCGGGTCCTGCGGCCACGACGTCGCCCGCGACGAGGGCGTAGCCGCCGCCCGCGCTGGCCACGCCGCCCTGGCCGCGGCCGTCTTTGCGGTCGAAGGCACCGGGGCCCGTGCGGCCGGACGGCAAGTACAACCGGTCCGATGAGGCGAGCAGATACCCCTGCGCCGGCTGGTTGACCTTCTGCTTCCAGTGCTGGCGGCCGCTGGCGGCGTCCAGGGCGCAGAGGTACACGCCTTCGGTGGTGGGCAGCAAGCCCGCAGCGCAGTACGCGAAGCCATCGTCGACGATAACGCCCGTCCGGACAGGCCAACGCGAAATCATGCGGCCGTTGCCGATGCAGCGGCGGTCGTCCGGGCCGGGGCGCGTCTTCCACAGAAGGCGCCCGTCGGACGCCGAGAGGCAGTAGACCCACCCGTCATCGGAGCCGACGTACACCTTGTCCTCCGCAACGGTCGGCGCGAGGCGTACCGGACCCTCGGTGATGAACGTCCATCGCACCTTGCCGTCGGCTAGGCCGAGGCAGACGACGCGGTCGTCGGCGGAGGAGCCGAAGAAGACGGCATCACCGGCGATGGCCACGTGGAAGGCGCGATCGTAGATGACACGCGGGTTGAGGTGATGCTTGTTGTGCCAGTAGTCGTGCCGGGCGGGGTCGGGCCAGGCGGCCGCCGGGAGATGGGGCGAGGCGTGTGTCCACGCAGTCTTGAGCGGCAGACGCAGCGACTCGTCGGTTACGGCGCTTCGGGCGGCGTCGCGGTTGTAGGTTGGCCAGTCGGCCGCACGCGCGCCGGCGGCGAGCGCCAGCGACAGGCATGAGGCCGCAACGACAACTGTCTTCACCCTCACGCGTGTCTCCTTGTGCCGCTTCGGCGCGTAGACTCGGGGGGACGCCTATGGCCTCCGGCTTACCCTGGGATTTTCCAGATAGGCGTTTGCCCACGGCCATCGTGGTCCATCTCTCAGGCATTCTAACCCGACGGCGCGGCCCAGTCAGTAGAATCTACCCCATGCTTTTTTTGAGGCGGGCCTTTTCGTATTCCCTGATGGCACGCTCTGCACGATGGTGCCAACTACCGTCACGTCGCGCTCCGTTACGCCGGTTGCCCAGGCGGTGACCAGGCAATCAAGCAATTCGGCAAGTGGGTGGTGAAGCGTTTGGCGCTTTGCTTGGCGCGAGAGACGGCATTCGGGAGGCGCACGTGGCCGTGGCCGGCAGAACGGGCGGAGCATAAACGGCCGAGCGAGACGCCGCTTCCAAGGTGCCTAAGTCAAGTGAAGGGGCGGAGTTGGCCGCCGATGGCAGAAACGTGAAAACGTCTGGCGGAGAGGCCGGGATTCGAACCCGGGGAGGAGGTGTGAACCCCCTCAACGGTTTAGCAAACCGCCGCATTCGGCCACTCTGCCACCTCTCCGCGGTCGCAACGCCCCTGATTGTACCGAAGCGGGCGTTTGCTGTCCATAGCCGTCCACCACGTTTGCCCCGCGCCCGCCTCCGACGCCAAGTATTCCGCCAAGTGCGCAGCGTCGTCAGTGCCCGTTGCGCGTGCCTCTTGGGCTGACGCCTGCGCCAAGTCGGGCAGGCGCCCCACTGCCGCCGCGTGATCCTCAAGCAGGCTGTGGCTGTACCGGTCCATCGTCAGGGTGATCGTGGAGTGCCGGGCCAGCGCCTGCGCGGTCTCGGGATGCACGCCTGACCGGGCAAGATTCGTGATAAACGTATGCCGCAGTGCGTGAAAGTCGGCCACGCCGCCGGACCGAGGAGCAGGAAGACGGCGGCCAGCGTCCCTCTGAGCCAGGACCCTCGCGTCATCGTGTGGACCTTCCTTTTCGTCGACTACGCGGAATTCACTTGTCCCGTTTCCCACCCCGTAACCGGGTCCCGCCGACCCTGTACGGGAAGTCCTCTTTCAGGCCAATCCTGCTGGTATCGATCTCACGAATACCGAGTAGCCGGGCCGGGGACTCAGGCCTCAGGCGATAGTCGTGATTCTCCCGATCCACAAACAGCGGATCGGCGCAGGCCGTGTCGACGTCGAGCCCCATTCGGCGCCACGTATCCAAGGTCAGTTTCCCGAAAGAGTACTTGCCATCCGGATTGTAGTACACGTTATTGCCTACCCGCGTGAACGTGTCCCCCTCCAGGGCGCCGTAGATGTGAAACATCGAGCCGGACGATGACCAGACGACATTGTGCTCGTACGTGTAGTTGCCGTTGTGGAGGCGCGGCCCGTGCACGGCCACGTTGGCGCGTCGATAACCCGGGGCGACGGTGAACGGCGCCAGCAGATCCGACCCGCGAAGATCGATGACGTTGTTACGGACCACGTGATTCGGCCCGCGCACATGCACGGCGAACTTATGTTGGATATTGTATAAAATGTTGTTTGTCACGGCGCAGTTGTACACGCCGTCCATATCCAGGTAGATGCCGGCAGCGGGATAACCCGGATGACCGTTCCAAGCCATGTCATGGACGAGGTTGTGGTCAATCGTGACATGCCCGCCTTCCGGCCCGCCGGCGGTACAGTTAGTGTAAATCCCTGCGGCGTCACTGTCGGTGCCATCGAGCCCAACCCGCGAAATGTCGTTGTAACTGACCGTTTGTCGATGCACGTAAAGAGACTTGAACCCGTTCTCATCCACGTCATGGATGAGATTGTGCCGAATGACGTCCCCCACGCTGTTCCGCACGTAGATGCCTTCGCCTACATGGTGGACGTAGTTGTTCTCAATGACATTGTCCCGGTTATTGCCGCCCACAAAACGCACGCCGCCGCTGACCGTCCGGGTGATGAGATTTCCGTAGATCGTGCATCTCTCAATATCGCCCTCGACGATCACGCCGTTTTGCCCGGAGTTGAGGAGACGGCAGTACGTGATGACGACGTTTCGCGCGTCGCCCAGATGAACCAATCCGCCCCGGATATTCGAATCCAACGGCAGACTGGGAAGGACCTCTAACAGACCGTCGGCGACCATAAACGTCAGCCCCTCAAATTGGATGCGGCTGGCGCCGTCGACGTCAATCACCCATGTTACGGTTGGTGCGATAATCTCCTGTTCCGCAATGGGCGTGCGGCGCGGTTTGTAATAGAGCCTGTGCGAGGCGACATCCATGCAGAACTCACCAGGCTGATCCAGGAAGGTCCTGGAGTTATAGACGTAGAAGCGGGTAGGGGTGCGCGCCGCCCAGGCGTCGTTCCAGACGGTGCCTTTGAGGTTCCCGGCGTATGGCTGGCCAAGCACAATGGTCCGGCTGTGGAAATCGACGGATCGAATTCTTATCTTTGCGGGTATCCAATGCGCCCACAAACGCACGGCCGCTCCCTGGCAGTCGAAACGGTCGTAATCGGCCCCGCGGAATTTCAAATGGCTGAAGTCCGCGACGGATTCACACCGGCAATACCCTTCATTGGGCTCCCTAGCCATAACAGCGGGCCGGTCGTTTTCGTAGAGCGCATAAACGTCGCGATCAAGTTGCGTGCTGTAGATCCCCCCGCCCTCGTCCCTCCACTCCGTCAGCGGCCGGCCGCCAATCAAATGGGCACTGCCCTTCTCGTCCCAGTTCTTGTAGATCACCATATGGCCGTCCGCGCCTGAGTCTTTTCCTCCAAAGCGGACCGTGTTGCCGACAAAGTAATCGCCCGCCTTGAACAGAACCAGAACATCCTGGGCGCGGTTCTTGTCGACGCTGCGGACGCGGTCCCGTGCGCCTTGCAGGCTGCGCAGTGGCCGGCTCCGACTGCCGGGGTTGCCGTCATCGCCGTCGGGAGAGACGTAGAAGGTCTCGCAAACACCAATACGGGGAAGCACCAGAAGGAGTCCAGCGATGAACATCCATCTCAGCAAAATGCGAGTCAGATACATACAGAGGGCCGGAAACAGTGACCGGCTGTGCATCGCACGGCTCCCATAGCCAAAACGTAACCGTTCTGATTCACGGGGCGCCAAACAGGCCGGTCACCAGATGGCCGCGCATGCGGCAACGGCAGAAAAGGCGCCGGCCGGGCAACGTAGATTCTGGTCCTCTTCGTATCTCCCGTGCTGCGTGGAAAAGCCGCTACGGCGGCAGGGGGGAATCCCGTACCCTTCAAGGACGCTGGTCCCCGACAGGAAACTCGCTTCGCGTGGGCGGTTGGGTCGGCCTGCGGGCACGGGCTTGCGGCGTGATCGACATGGACCGTTCCAACAGACGAGCACGCTCGGGGTTGCCGAGGTGCACGCCAACCGCCGAGCACCCCGATTCCACCCGAGCAGAACGCCCCTCTCAGGGCAATTCAGAATCGATGGCCTCCACCGGCGGTCGCGTCCGTTCCTGGGTAGCCCCTACTTGATCAGCCGGCCTTCGATGCCGGCGATCTCGCGGTTGGCGAACACATCTGTAATATACCACTCTTGATACAGGCGTTTGATCTGGCGCATATAATTGTCGACGGATCGCTTCGTCAAGTCGCGCTTCACATCCTTGGGTCTATCCGCGTCGCGGATGGGCGGGCGCAGGCGATCGGCCAGCGGCCTGTAGCCTGGATTGTAAACCAAGACCGGCAGGTCTTCCGCGGGCAACAGATGGCGCCACAAGAACGCCTGCATTGTGTCCTCGGCCGGCACGGCCTCGTGAACAATCTCGCGGTCCCCGACCTTCGCACTGCCGACCACGGTGACGTTGACCGGCTTCTTCATGTCTTTAGGGCCGGCCTTCACCGTCAGCCTTGTCGTCTCCTTCTTGGCCGCCAGCGTCGCACCGGACGCTTCGAGCCCGTTCGGCAGGTTCTTGAAGCCGAGCTTGATCGGCCCGTCGAATCCGTCCCTGCGTATGGCGAAGACGGTCAGCGCGGCGGACGCCTTGCTGCGCAGAACGATCCGGGAAGGGATGACACATAACTCGAAATCGGGCTGTGGCCGGCTGATGCGCAGCCGGTAGGGATACGCCTTTCCCGCGTGGCGCCTCGTGTCACCGATGTGGACGAAGTACTTGCCGTCGGCGGGTAGTTTGGCCATGAGGTAGGAATCGGCGTGGTCGGTGTTCAACCCGGATGCGGCGTCGAAATGGTCGTCGTTCAGCGCGATGACCGTGCCATCGGCGCGCGTCACCTTGACGAAGGAATCGAACGGGGAACCGAGCCGGCGGGCCCGGACTTCCGCGACGATGGTCTCGCTGGCTTTTCCGTCCACCTCGAAGACGTCCCAGTCGCCGGGGTGATCCGCCCGCCCGTTCACGATGACCGGAAGCGTCACCTTCTGCGCCTTGGACGGCATGTTGTTCGGTTCCTTGTCCATGAATTCGGGCAGCGTGTCGAGGGCAAACGGCACGTAGTTGGAGACGAACTGCCCGTTGGTGGCGGCAATCAGATGGCGGCCGGGCCTGGCGTCTTTGGGCGGGGGCGCCAGGGTGGCCTTGTCCAGATTCCAACCATTCATCTCGATCTTGACCGGTTGGCCCACCCGGCCGCCCAATGGGAAGATACTAGTCACATACGGCACCTCGCCGATGGTAATTCGATAGGTAAAACTTTCGCGGCCGCGATACAGCGCCTCGTTGATGGTGAGCACGTAGTTGTCGTCCTTGGTGACCTCGTAGCAGAGCAATGGGTCGGGGTCGGAATGGAAGTCGTCGCAGTACGCGACCTCCTTGCCTTTCGAGTCGTAGAGCCTCAGGACGGCCTGGAACCACCCGGGAACGCCGTCGGCAACATAGGGGACCAGCTTCCGCGCCTTGACGCAGATGACCAGGCGCTGCCCCTTGGTCGCCGTGAAACGGTAGCGGTTCACCTCGCCGGCAGCGATCTGGCCGTTCATCGTGCACGGCACGGTGATGCGCACTTCCTCTTCTTCCGGCGGCCTCTTTCGCTGGGCCAGGCTCTCCTTGCCGAGCACCGGTTTCTTGCAGGTTTTCATCGGTCCTCGTGCGACTTCGGGCACCTGGCCGACGTAGAAGGGGACGGCGTTGGAGATCCCCCGCTTGGTGATCACGCGGATCTCTCTTCGCCCCGGTTTCGCGTCGGGGGCCACGGTGATCTCGGCAAAGACGAGTTCGCCGTGTGCCCGCACGGCCGGCTGGCGTTCATCTTCCGCGAAAACCCGTTGGAGCCGTTTGATCAGTTTCTGCTTTGCCGCTTCTTTCGCGGGCGGTGGAGCGCCTTTCTTCGCCTTCGTTGCAGCCGGTTTAGGGCGCTTTGGTTGCGGCAGGTTCGCATTGCAGTTACTGCAGACGGTGGCGCCCAAGGGGTTGAGACGACCGCATGCCGGGCACACCACCCCCCGGACCTCGGGGGGTTCCACACGAGCGGGCAACTCATAGAGCGCCATTTTGTCGGCCATCGCGTCGCTTACCGTCGTTTCCTTCTTCCGCAACTCCTTCAGTTGATTCCTGAGCAACCTCAGTTCCTGATTGTTCAGGACCCTGTAGTAGTCGACGAGGCGGGCGGAAACGCCTTCGCCGGTGACCACCACCTCGGAAGCATAGAGAAGCTTTTGCCCCCCCAGCCTGACGGAGACGGTGGCGCCCTGCCGTGCGCCGGCGGGATAGACATAACCGATGTACTGGTTCTGCGCCAGGACCGAGGACGCTGAAGCCACCAGGATGACCAGCCCCAAGATCGGCAGCCTTTTGAGTCGACTCATTGGGCTCCTCCGTGTTCTGCCATGTCGGCCGGGCAGTGGCAGCGTCTTGCGACACCGCCAACGCCTTTGACCGCACGTTACGACGGTCAGAAACCATCAGGCGTTGGGACGGCGGGCGGAAACGCACAGTCGTGCTGGGGTCCGGTCGGAAGACCGGGCCCCGCCCTCGCCGCCTGCCGCAGATGGTTACAGGATTTCTTCCAGCATCCCGGCCGACTTCATGCCTTCCTTTTCCGTGTCCAAGACGTAGGCATCGAACCCCAAGGGGTGAGGCAGTTTGCCCGTGGCGTCGATGCCCGCCAACAGGTAGAACGTGCCCAGCAGGTCTGCCGGGTAAACGGGCCTTTCCTTCACCTGTTCGCCCTTCTCGTCCGAGGCGCCGAGCACGAGGCCGCCTTTGAATCCGCCGCCGGCGACCAGCACGGTGAAGACCGCCCCATAATGGTGGCGGCCGCCGTTCCACGGCGGCTCCCAGGAAATCTTCGGCGTTCTTCCGAACTCGCCGGTACACCAGACCAGCGTGCTATCGAGCAGGCCGCGTTCGCTCAAGTCCGCAAGCAGCGTCGCGAGCCCCTGGTCCAGCATGGGGCACTGCCGCTTCATCGTCGGGAAGTGGTTGGCGTGGGTGTCCCAGCCCCCGGGGAAACTGATGGTGATGTAAGGCACACCCGCCTCGACCATCCGCCGGGCCGCCAGGCACTCCTGCCCGAAGGTGTGTCGGCCATAGCGATCCCTGAGGGCCGCAGGCTCGTTGTTGAGGTTAAACACTTCTTTGCCCTGGCCCAGGATCAAGCCGTAGGCTTCCTGCTTGGCCGCCTCGGCCTCCGCCATCTGCGCGGCGTCCGACAGGCCGTAGCCCAGAAGATTGACCTTATCGAGCAGTTCCCGGCGGGCCTTTTGCCGGACGTCGTTGATTCCCCGGTTGACAATCCCCTGCACCTCGAAGCGGTCGGCGTTGGGATCACCGCCTGTGGCAAAGGGCTTGTAGGCGGGGCCCAGGAACCCTTCCTCGGAAAAGCGGCCGGCGGCCCTGAGCATCACGATGTAGGGCGGAAGCAGCCCTTTGTATTGCTCCTTCTTGAAGAAGGTGAAGATGGCGGCCACGCTGGGATAGGCCAGCCGCCCGCCGGGTTTGTGGCCGGTTTGCATCAGGTAGGCCGCCGTCTCGTGGCCGTTGATGCCATGGGTCATGCTTCGGATCAGGGTGTACTTGTCCGCCACCTTGGCCAGGTGGGGGAACAGCGCCCCAAGTTGGATCCCTTCCACGTTGGTGGGGATGAACTTATCAAACTCCCCCAAATAGTTATAGCCGGTGCCCGGCTTCGGATCCCACGCATCGTTGTGCGACATGCCGCCCCACAAGAAGATCTGGATGACCGACTTGACCTTGCCCTTGTTCTTGGCCTTGGCCTTGGCCGCCGCGTCTCGGGCGGCTTTCTTTTGGGCGAGTTCCTGCTCGGGCGCCTTCTTCTCGGCCGGAGCCGCAAACACGCGGGAACTCAGGCTCCCGGCTGCGGCCATCCCCGCGACACCCAAGACGCCGCGCCGCATGGCCTCGCGCCGCGACACACCTTTTCGCTCGACCGGACGCTGGTCTGTACTCATGGCTTTAACCCCTATTGGAGTGCCCTTTGACTATCGTGCCGGGCAGGCGACGCTTGCACATCATCTCCCGGCGCTTCGGTCCCCATCAATGTCGCATGAGAAACTCGGGACTGTTGATTAACGCCCAGGCGATATCGATCCAGACATCGCGCCCTTTCGCCACGCCGGCCTTGGCATACTCCTCTGCGGCCTTGACGTCGGCCTCCGTCGGAAACCGCGAGAGGATGGTCAAGTAAAGGTTCTCAATGATCTGCTTCGCACCGCCCGAGGAGACCATGGCCTTGAGTTTCGGGCCGCCTTGGAGTTTGCTCTGTATGGTGGCCGAATTCAGCATGTGCAGCCACTGGGTGGAGGCCAGTTGGTTGATGCGTTCATTTTCCATTCCCGTGGCCCGCGCGGACCGTCCGAACAACATCAGAAACGAACTGCTGACGCTGCCGTCGGCCAGCTCCACCGCGGACATGTCTTTGGGGATATACGTAAACGGCTCCGGCACCGCGCTGGTGTACAGGTCGCTACTGCCGGTGATTTCGTTCAGCGCGTCGATCAACACCTCGGCCTCTACCCGCCGCAGCAGGTAGTGGGCGAAGTTGGCCTCCGCTTCCGGTCTTTCGGACCTCGCGATGGGAGAAAACTGGTACGTGGTCGAGGTGAAGATCAGCCGCTTCAGATGTTTCAGGTCGTAGGCGTGTGAGACCAGTTCCTTCTCCAGGTAAGCCATGAGTTCGGGGTTGCTGGGCGGGTTGTTCTTCCGAATATCGTCGGGCTCGTGCACAATGCCGCGACCCAGCGCCCAGGCCCAGGTCCGGTTGACAATCGCCTTGGCAAACCAGGGGTTGTCCGGCCGAATCAGCCAATCGGCAAACACCTCGCGCGGATCGCGGTCCGGCGGAACCGTCGTCTTGGTGCCGTCCGGGAAGACCGCCGCCAGCGGCCCGGGGGGGCTCAGCGGTTTCTCCAGCGCGCGCGGAATTTGGTTGGTCACGGTCACCGACTTCGCGACGGCGTCGAGCCCCGGCGCGGTACTGCCGGGCACGGACGTTGAATGGAGGGGATCCCAGAAGACGATCTCCTCTTTCCACTCGCTGGTGGGCTTGTAGCCGACCTGCGAGAAAAAGGCCGCCATCCCGGCCCGACGCGCTTCGGGCCAGAGGGCAACCCGCGTCCCCATCAGCCCCAATCCCACGGCCCCGGCGATGCCGTCCGGGGTCCTGTTCTGGATGGCCCGGTAGAAGTTGACGGGCCCCACGCGGAAATCGCTTCCGCTGGAGGTAAGCAGTTCGCGGGCGAAGCGATCGTACGGTTTATTCGCGGCAAGCGATTCCCACACCCAGCGGTAATAGGCCTGCGCCCCGTTGGGCCAGACCTTGACCGGGAACTCCGCCTTGATGCGCAGGATATCGCTCCATTTCATCGAACAGTAATCGACATGCGTGATTCGATTGAGCAGGCGGTCGATTAGGGCGACGCGCTTGTTCTTGTCCGAACTCTGAATGAACGCCTTGGCCTCTTGCGCGGTGGGCAGCCTGCCCGTCAGGTCCAGGAAGGCGCGGCGGATGAAGACCGCATCGGAGCACAAGGCCGGCTTGATCCCCAACGACTTTAACTTCGCGAAGACCAACTCATCGATCCGGTTCGCCGGCTTCGGCGGATTCGGACTCTCCATAATGCCTGCCACTCTCTTGGCGGCGACCAGCCGGTACAGGACGGCCTTGGCCTGCTGGGCCAGAGCGCCTTTGTCGTCGGCGACCTTCCTGGCAGCCGTATACGCCGCTCGGGCTTTATCTGCATTCGCCTTCAACGGAACGGCGGCGGCTTCGGCCTCCTTGGCGGCCTTTTCGTCCGCCACGTGTGTCTTCTTGGCCGAGGCGATGCGCTTCTTGCGGGTCGGCAGGGCCTCTTCAGCCGACTTCTTCCGCTGCTGGGCCTGGACCAACGTCTGGGCGGCGCCGTTGGCCCGAATCGTCGCTTGCTCCAGCGCCTTCTGTTTCGGGTCGAGCGCGGCCTCGGCCTGCCGGGCGGCTCTGCGTTTGGCGGCCGCATCGGCGGCGGCCTGCTTGGCGGCCGCATCGAGTTGGAGGAGGCCCTTGGCCGCTTTCCGGGCCGCCTGGCTCGCGGCTGTCGCGGCCGCCACCTTGCTCTTAGCGCCGGCCAAGGCCTGGTCGGCCGATTGCTTCTGGGCCTGCGCTTCGGCCAGACTCTTTCCGGCTGCTGTAACTTGAGCCTGCGCCGCTTTCTCGCCCTGCTGCGCCTTCGCCAGGGCAACCTTGGCAGCGTCGGCCGCCTTGCGTTTGGCCGCGGCGTCGCCGGTCGCCTTCTTCTTCTCTTCCGCACTCTTTGACGCATCCTCGGAAACGGCTTTGGCCTTGGCTTCCGCCTCCTGGGCCGCCTTCTCGGCCGCCGCCAAAGCCGCGGTGGCATCGGGGACCTTTTTCTTGGCGCCCCCCACGGCCGCGCCAGCGGCTTGCTTCTTCACCTGCGCCTCCGTCACCTTCTTCGCGGCAGCCATGACCTGGGCCTGCGTTTTTTGCTCAACTTCCTTTGCCCGGGCCAGCGCGGCCGCGGCATCCGCCGCCGTTTTGCGTTTGGCGGCCGCTTGGGCTGCGGCCTGCTTCTTGGCCTCCGCGGCCGTCTCGGAATCCCGCGCCGCCTTCTCGGCCGCCGTCGACGCCGTGGCGGCAGCGGCCGCCTGCCGCTTCGCGCTGGCTATGGCGTCATCGGCCAGTTTCTTCTGCGCCGTGGCCTGGGCCAGGCGCTGAGCCGCGGCGTCGGCCTGTTTCTGCGCATTCTGCTGGGCGGTCTTCGCCTGTGCCAGGGCCGCCTTGGCCGCCTCCGCCGCTTTGCGCTTGGCGGTGGCGTCGGCAGCGGCCTTCTCATTCTGCTCCTTGGACTTGCCGGCGCGCTCGGCCATCGCCTTGGCCGTGGCCTCTGCCTGCTGGGCGGCCTGCTGGGCGACCTGGAGCGCCTTCGTCGCCGCGGCCACTTGTTTCTTGGCGTTGGCCAGGGCCTCGTCGGCCGCTTTCTTCTGCGCCGGTGCCTCGGCCAGCGTCTTGTCGGCGGCCGCAACCTGAGCCTGTGCTGCTTTCTCAGCCTGTTGCGTTTGAGCCAGGGCCACCTTGGCCGCCTCCGCCGCTTTGCGCCAGCTTGCAGCTTCCTCGGCCGCCTGTTTCTTCTCCGCGTCCGCCTTGCCGGCATCCCCGGCAACCTGCTTCGCCTTGGCTGCGGCGCCCTGGGCGGCTTGCTCGGCAGACTGAGACGCCGCGACGGCGGCGGCCAGCCGCTTCTTGACCGCCGCCAAGGCCTCGTCGGCGGCCTTCTTCCGGGCCGGAGCGCCGGCCAGCCTTTGGGCGGCCGCCGTCGCCCGGGCCTGCGCCTGCTTCTCGTTCTGCTGGGCCTTGGTCAATGCGGCCTTGACAGCGTCGACCGCCTTGCGCTTGGTGCCGGCATCGGCGGCGGCTTTCTGCTTCTCTGCCTCGGACACCACCTTGGCGTTGGCCTCCGCAGCCGACGCGGCCTGCTCGGCCGCCTGGTAGGCAGCCGTGGCAGCGGAGCGCTTCTGCTTGGCCCCCGCCAAGGCCTCATCGGCGGCCTTCTTCTGCTTCTGGGCTTCGGCCGGTTTCTTCGCCGCCGCGTCGGCCGGCTTCTGGAGCCGCTGCACAGCTTGCGGTGCTCGAGCCAGGGCGGCCTTGGCGGCGTCGGCCGCACTGCGCCTGGCGGCCGCCTGGGCCGCAGCGAGTTTCGCCTCGTGGTCGAGCCTGTTGGCGGCATCCGAGGCGGCCTTCGCCTTGGCCTCGGCCTCCCTGGCCGCCTTCTCAGCCGCATCGTAGGCTTGCTGAAGCGGCTTCGCGGCGGCCCTGGCCTCGGCCAACGCCTTGTCCAAGGCGGGCTTGGCCTTGGTCGCCTCGTCCAGTGCTTTGATGGCAGCGGCCAAGCCGGCCTCGGCCGCCTTCAGTGCTTCGACACCCCCCTCGCCCGCCAGTTTCTTCGTCTCGGTGGCCTTCCGCCGCTTCGCGTTGGCCGCCTTGCTCGCGTCGGCGTATGCCTTGTCTGCCTTCTGCAGGGCGGCCCTCAGGGGGACGAGCGCCGCCTCCGCCTCCCTGGCGGCCTTCACAGCCGCCTCGTAGGCGGCCTTCGCCTTGGCCTCGGCGCTTGGCTCGGCCTTCGCTTTGGGGGGCGCTGCGGCCGACAGCCAGCCTGACGACGCCAGCATGACCACAACAAGCGCAACCGCCTTCATCTTCATCACGAGTCACCTCAAACCTGGGCCGAGTTCGGCATAGGCGTCCCAGACTGGCCGGGCAATCCGCCTCACCATTGTTACCACCCGCAGGGCGGCAAATCCATGCCCCGACCTGTCCCTATAAGGTCTTAGTTCGGGTGGAACGCGAAGGTTCCGGTCAGATTCCGCCGTTGCCGCCCAGCCAATCTGCGTAAGATCCGCGGCAGCGGGGGCAGGGGTCGCTTCGCGGCGCCTGGGGCGCCCTGCAGCGACCTTCGGGTGGAAGGACCGAAGGTTGGCTGACCCCCTGGGTATCGGACCAAAGGTGGCTCGCCAGGAGCGTTTCGGGGTCGCGAGTCAACGAGAGCGGCGCAAGCTGGGGTCTCGTCTGGAGACCTTGAAGGCGTTTGCGTCATGGCCACCGCCACCCCGGACAGGAGCGACCGGCCGAGGCGACACGTTTCATGCGGCCAGTACAAGCTGCCGTCAGTCTCTTTGCAGGGGGTGACTGCCTGTCAGCAGCGCCCCGGGCGCGCTCCGAATCGCCGCAGGGGAGCCATGCGGAACGGTTCAGCCCTTCTGCTCCTTCTCGTCCTCCCGCTTCCGCACCTCCTCCAGGTTTTTCTTCTGGACCCAGGTGCCGTCCTTGAGTTTGAGCCAATGTTCCGGCTCGGCGGCCTTGAAGTTTCGTATGCCGGCGCTGCGGGCGACGATTTCGGGGGTGGTCTCGAACTTCTCTGCGGTCAGGGCGTAGAACGCCTTGCGGTCGGCGTTCTCGTTGGCCACGAGTTTCCTGAGGGTCTTGTCCTTCCCGTACTCGGACTTGACCGCTTCGACGAGGCCGTTGAAGGTTTCGCCGATCTTGCCCTCGGTCTTGTATTTCTTGAGTTGGGGCAGACGTTTGGCCATCCGGTCGATGATTTCATCCCGGGTGTCGGCACAGGCGGCGGCAGCCATCGCCCCGAGTACGGCGGCACACAACACCGCCTTTAAGAGGGCCCTGGAGCGGGATCCGTTCATTTCTGTTCTCCTGACTCGGGGGCGGTGTTGCCTTCGGTACCGGTCTCCGCCGCCCGTTTCTCCACCTCGCTGAAGAAGTCCTCCACCTCGCGTTCAATTTTGATGTAGACGTCCAGGGTGATGTAGATGGGCTTGATCTCGACCGGCTCGATCTTGACGGTATGGCTGGTGTTGCAGGCGGGGATCGCCAGCAAGGCGGCCGCAACAGCCACCAGCAGCCAATGCCTCATCGCAGCCCTCCTTGCCGGCCAAGCGGCTCAGCGCCCGAAGGCTTTCCGACCCACCAGTATAGCGTCACGCAGAACGCTATCAAAGCCCCAAAGATTAAGGGTGATCCCGCCGAATTCCTGGCGGGCACCGGTCCGGCCTCGCCCGCTGGTCTTGACGCGGGCAACGAACCGCCCGTCCTCCCGGGTAAAGACGAGGCGGAGTTCGTCGTATTCAAAGTTGCTGAACGCGCTGACGAGGCGGTCCTTGATCTCGGCATATAACTCGTCCGTACGGAACCTCGGATTGGCCCGGTCGAGCACGTCGCCCAGGGCATCGGCCTTCCGGATCCTGAACCAGCCGCCCTGGCCGGGGGGTGTCTGCAGTTCGCCTTCGCCGAAGCGCAGGTGCGGCCACGTGCCGACCGTCACGGGCAGACGGCCGTCGAGCGAGCCGACGCCGCTCGCCTGCTGGTTGGGAACGTATGCCAGGAGTTGCCGCAGGTCGAGATCGCGTGCGTGGACGACGGCCGTGTGCTCCGCGGCTTCGGGGTCATAACGGAATTCGTCGACGTACAGCCGGCCGCCTGCCCATCCCCATTCGCAGCGCTGCACCCAGGCCGTCCAGCCCGTCGGCGGGCCGTCCGTCTCCTTCGGCTCGAGCCGGAACGCCACGAACCCATCGCTCACGTCGAGTTTGCCCATGCGGGCATGCCGGACGAGCGCCACCTGGAGTTCCTTGCGCGGCGTGAGCATGGGCTGGAGGCTGTTGATACGGACCGTGGCGAAAACGCCTTCGGCCTCGGTCTCCCACACCTTGCTGCGGAATGTTCCATCGAGGACGGTCAGGGAGATGTTGGGCGATACACCATCGGGCGACGCGCGCACGTAGCCGTCCAGGGCAAACGAACCGCCGATGAGCATGCCCTCCAGCGGCGGGATGAGGCGGGCCATCGCCTCCTCGTCCTCTACCTGGAACAGCGGAAGCGACACGTAGGCCCGCGCCGACAGCCCCCGGGGCCCGATGCCCGCGCTGCCTTCCGCACGGAGTTCGGCCCCCTCCAGGACCGGCCAGTTCAGTGTGAAGTCCGCCCGGGCGCCGGCCACGCCCAACGTGCCCGAGAGTGGCGGCAGCGCCCGGCCGTCGAATTCGACCGACTTGACGGCGAAAGTGCCGTTCGGTGGCGGCACCGTTACGTTCCACGTCAGCGGCACGTCCGCCGTGATGTCGGTCAGTTCCAGTCCGGTTCCCTTGTGCCGGACCGAGGCACCGGCCAACAGCAGGCGGCCATCCATGGCGTGTGGCACAGCGCCCGCCAGCGCGAGCGTGCCATGCGCCTCGAGGCGGCCCGTCGCCTCGGCCCCGACCGCAGCGACGGACACGCCCTTGCCATCCTTCGGCGTGTCAAGGGCGAACTCGACCGCAAGCGGCTCCACGGGCAATGGGCCGACCGGCCATTCGTGTTGCACCTTCAGGTGCAGCCGCGCATCAGGGACGCCTGCCGCGACGATGGTGTCGCCGAGCTTCCGGCTCAGGTCCGCCTTAAGGCCACCGATTTCGACGTCGGCGCTGAGTCGGGTGCCCGCCTCTCCCCAGGTGGCTTCGACAGCCGGGCTGACCGTCCCGAGCGTCGCCTCCATGTCCCGGCCGGCCGACACCGTGACAGGACCGTCCGCCTCGGCGTCCAGAACGCCGTCGGCAGAGAGGAGCCGGCCGCCCTCCCGCGTGATCCTGAAGGCCGGACGCGCGTCGCGCCCGAGAAGGGTAAAGCGCACGGCGCCCACGCGGACGGTCTCGTCGCCCGCCTTGACGACCCCCGACCGTATGCCCAACCACGAGCCGTGCAGAAGGTATAGCGCGGCCGACGCCGGGTCGGCGTCAGCCCGGAAGACGAACGCCCCGGCTAGACCATCCACCGTACCCAGGGCTTCCGGCAACGACAGCCCGCACTCGGCCAACGTGACCCGGGCCTCGGGCGCCGCGATGCTCCACCGGATCGGGTCGCCCGCGAGCGACGCCGAGACCGTGACCGGCTTGTCGCCGGTGTCGGCAGTCAGGAGCGGCTCCTTCGGCGTCTTCACAAGGCCGACCGCCGGCAGTGTCAGTACGTCAACGCTCAGGCAAGAAGGCGCCGCAAGGGTGGCCGTGACCTTGTCGGGATTCGCCGCCACGGAGACTCGGGCCGTTGCGGCCGCCCCGCTTGCGGTGAGGCCGTCGGGCAGTTCCGCCCGCCCGCGGCGAAGCGCCAGGCGGAGGTCAGGTCCTTCGAGCCTCCAGTCGGCCTTGGGCCCACCGAGGGAGACCGACGCGACAACCGGCTTCTCGCCCACGGTCAACGCGACGCCGGGCGTCTCGCCCCCGGCCAGGGTGAAGCGAACGCCGCCGTGCCGCACCGACCCTGCGACGGCCGACACGGCCGACTTGGGCAGAACCTCTACCCTCACGCCCTCGGCGTCGGCGTTGGCGGCCAGCCGGAGATCGGCCCGCACGCCTTCAAGGGCGGCGCCGGCCACCGGCACCGCCAGGTCCGAAGGCGCGAGGGTGGCGCGGGCCGACGGCACGGTGGCCGACCAAGTCCAGCCGTCTGCCGGGCCGTCCTCCTGGCAGCGGAATTCCAGGGCGCCGCTGCCCGAGAGTTCGGCCCTGCCGATCGCCTCGCCGTCCGCCCACCGACCGAAGGCGGTTGCCTTGAGCAGCGGCCAGGGATTGTCGACCTCAGTCTCCCACTGCACGTCTGCCCGCGCGTTCCCGGCCTTCCCGCTGAGCCAGTCTTCCAGACCGGTCTCCCGGGCCTGGAGCCGCGAGACCTTCCAGCCCGGGCCTCGGGCGGTCGCGTCGAGGTTCAGCACGCCCTTCTCGCGCGCCAGATCCGCCTTGACGAACACACGGCAGCCGGCGCGTCCGGGGTCCACAGCGGCCGGCGGCAGCGGGGCCCCGAACAGGGTGGTAGGGTCCGGCACGTCGCCGGTCAGGGCGAGCTGAAAGTCGTGGCTTCGGGGGTTGACGGTGCCGGTAATCCGAAGGGCTGCACCTCCAGCGCAGGCGGCAAAGTCTATCGCCAGGGCGCTGGGGCTGGCGCTTTCCACCGAGCCGTCGAACGGAATCCGCAGGCGCCGGCCATCGAGGTTGAGGACGAGCGTGGAGGCCCGCAGGGCCATCCGCCTGAAGGGCATCCCGCTTTCTGGGTTGATGTCGGGCGGAAGGCGCAGACCGGCCAGCGGGCCCAGGTCCCAGGCGCCGTTCTTGCGCTGGATCTCGACTTCCAGGCCGATGATCTCGACCGAGTTGACCTCGTCACGGAAGAGTTGCGAGAAGCCGTAGCCGATGTTGACGGCGCCGATACGGAACCGGCCCTCTTCGCCGGCCAAGAGGTCGCTTATCTGTAAGTCCGAAGGCGAAACCCCGCGGACGCGGAACGTGGGTTCCGGGAGGCCGAACGCCTCAAACTGCGAAACGATACCACGCTCGACGAGCGGGGGAACAATCCACACCCAGGCAACGACGAGGGCAAACGCCGCGATGCCCACAAGGACCGCGAGGCGCCGCACCCATCGCCCGACCCGTCGCATGACCCGCTCCAAGTGGTCGCGCGTGACAAACCCCTTCGGCAAACACTGCAGGGGCGGAAGGCCGCGTGAGGCCCCACATGATGATGAGGGATTGTCATCCGGCCTGTCAACGGTGTCAAGAAACGTCTGCGGCTGCCATGACCGCCGGCACGATCCCGGCCGCCGAACCGGTTGCTCTTTAATTGCAGAGCAACCTCCCTAAGCAACGTCCCGCGGTCGAGCGACCTTCGAGGTACCAGCCCAACGTTAAGACGCCAGGGAGAATCTCGCCCCCTGTTATCCGTGCGAACCTGCGGCTGGAAACGCCGGCGGGGGGTGTGGTATCCTGAGTCGACCGACCGGATGGGGCGGACGGCTGCCCTGGTGACACGTGGGTTGGGCGGGGGTCGCGATGGACGCTGGCGGCGACGGCGCGGTATTCCTCGAGACGCGTGGCCTCGTGCGCGAGTTCCACGTCGGCCCCAGCGTCGTCCGGGCGCTCGACGGCCTCGACCTGACCGTGGCGCGGGGCGAGTTCCTCGCGGTGCTCGGCGTCAGCGGTTCGGGCAAGTCGACGCTGCTGCACCTGCTGGGCGGCCTCGACACGCCCACCTCCGGCGACGTCGTCGTCGAGGGCCGTGACCTCGCCTCACTCTCGCCGCGCGAGCGGACGCTGTACCGGCGGACGGCGGTCGGGTTCGTGTTCCAGTCGTACTACCTCGTGCCGAGCCTGACGGCCGAGGAAAACCTCGCCGTGGCGTTGCTGTTCCAGGGCACCTATGGGCCGGCGGTGGGTCGCCTGGCGGGGGAGGCCCTTCGGCGGGTGGGTGTCGAGCACCGGCGCCGCCACCGGCCGAGCCAACTCAGCGGCGGCGAGCAG
>Ga0114922_10000569_pt1 | contig 35368 bp, 25 predicted proteins | sample AartaG_FD_100975 | JGI IMG/M metagenome (GOLD analysis project Ga0114922, IMG submission 100975) | Deep subsurface microbial communities from Aarhus Bay to uncover new lineages of life (NeLLi) - Aarhus_00045 metaG | ecosystem: Environmental > Aquatic > Marine > Oceanic > Sediment | place... | reverse complement strand
GCTGCGCCGAAACTGCACTGCATCATCGCGCCCATGACTACCTGTTTCGCCATAGCAGGATACTCCTCTATCGATACTGTGTTACATCAATATTGCGTCTTTGATTAAATTATATGATAATTCCCTGATTCGTCAAATGCTACATCGTGCTTCCACTCTCAGGTTCTCTGAAACGTTGATATCATTGTGAACGGCTCGGTAATCCTCGGCCATCCAACGCCGAATCCGATTATTTCACGCACCTTTTTCATTGTCTTTCGTCACGACAAAAGCCCATCTCTGCTCCCTATTCAGTGGGCTTCAGCCCGTATAGATGCTTGTCAGTAGCAACCCACATCAAGCCATTCTCAGTCAAGATTGGTGCCGTCCGCAGTATCTCGCTCGGAAAACTACATAACACTTTGCGTTGCCCCTCGTTGTCAAACGTAACAATATCGGCTCCATCTGAAACCAGGAGCTTGTTGTCACCAGTTATCACAGCACCGGAAAAGGCTTCTGTGACCTTATAATAGCCCTTTATGTCTCCGGCAGGCCCGATAATAATAATGGCCTCTTCCACAGGGATGTACACGGAATGGTTGTACGCGACAATCGGCGGCTGGAATCCACCCCGGCGCGGCAATGGTAACGATAAAGAGACTAACCTCTGTCCCTCCGGTACGAGGAGCCAGAATTCGTGTTTTTGATTGGCCTCCACGATTAGGTAGATGCGACCTTTTTCGTCCAAGCTCATGGCCAACGGGTAGAATAAGCCGGAAATCACGCGTTTAATCTTGAGTTCGATATCCATAACATAGATGCGGTCCTGGGTCGCTGCTGTTAGAGTGTCACCAATAATAGCTACCAAGAGCACAGGCGTTTTTCGCAACAGCGTTCGTACTGGTTCGACATTCGATGCAAATCCATCCTCGACTTCCACGCGCTCACCCAAATCCAGTACTTCCATAACAGCTTCTGGGGCTGGCGGCTGTACCTCTGGGCTGTCAATAGGTACGAGAATCTTTTGCCCAATCCCAATGAAACGGCCTTTGCGGCAAGCCATGAACGTACGAGTGTGGCTGTCGCCAAAGATCGCATCGAAGACAAAAGCCGCTCGTCCAGCCGAAAGGTCATACGCTGCGAAAAACGCATTCTCGTCCACTAAGAAGAAACGCCCTCCGTCCGCGTCAAGTATGATATCACCGGGTCCATTCATGCCCGATGCCATAATGTCGCCTTTTTTTGAGAACAATCCCCATCGCCCATCACACTGGACCACAATCCGATCCTCGGTACACATCAAAGCGAGTGGATTAAGTCCTCTCGGCAACTCCGCCGTGACCGCTGTGCGCCAAGGCCCTGAAGGTGCCATCGCAACGAGACGCGAGTTTAATTGTTCGTTAACATAGCGGCGGTTTACCCGACGCTCATCGCCAGTAGGGGAAGTGTCTGGCCCAACTGTTATGCGGCCTCGCATATCTGTCACTGGGATAGTTGCTGGCTCCACAACCTTTACTTCTTCTTCCAGTAATTCATAGAACTGCTCGTCCATTCTTGCTACCTCCATATTCGTGCAACCACCTACGATCGGCATAAGTGTTGCGAGGATAATACATATGGGATTCATCATGGCTTCGTATTCGCTACGTTCACATTAGTCAGGACTTTCTCAACTATGGGCTTAATATCGTTTGCTGCCAAGGCGTTGTTATTATCTGCGAGGCCCAACATAACTCGAAACTTGGGGTAGAACTGGTTTCGCATCAGGTTTTGCCAACCTGGAGTCGTAAGACGACAACGGAGCGTCAACGCCCTATTTGGCGCAGCGCCGCCCCACGTGCTGATCTGGGTCGGACTAGTGCGGTCCTTCAAGTCCACGTTGAAATGCGTGCCCCCAGTCCAGGCTTCGATATTCACGAGATGTTGGGCGTACTTTTGAGCACCGGTCTCTTTTCCGGGCCCTGGTGCGCCGGGATCGTCCTTAAAGCTCGGCCAGTTAGCCGTCCCAGAAAATGTCTCTACAATAAACCGCAATTGAAACTGAATAAGACAGCGTGTAAACGTGTACTCCTTAGTATCCACGGTAATCTTGCCAGTAGCATAGAACTTGTTATTGCATTTGCTGCTAATGTGTTGGTCGACAACGCGCAACGCGTCTCGGATTTTTGCATCCGTGGTTGTATACAGCTTCCACTTGGTCTTTACCGCAACGACCAGGATTCCGTCGAAGACTTGGCCAGCACAGCCAGCCGCATTCGGATAAACATCGTTAGCGGTAGCATCTTCGCCTAACCGATAAAGATAAGTGTCGAACTTGGAACGCGCAGCGACGTCAATGCCGTACTGGACATTATAAGGCCAACCAGCGTACGTCTTTGAAGGTGCATTAGGGTGCTGTGGCAACAAGAACTTATCGTCGTTTCTATGTTTCAGTTTGAAATCAACGCCGCTGACGTGACGCACCCATTCCGCCGCGAACCAGAACTTGCGGCCACGCAACTTCAGGTTCGTTCTCATTATCGCTTGCTTGTCATAAACGAACGGTATACCGGGCACGAGGTTGGTATAATCCAACTGGTCGTAGGAGCAGTTGCTCCACCGTTCGCCATAGTCGTCCGGTTGGGATCCAAAATGGCCGTATTCATGTGCTGCCGTGAATGTATCCGCGTGACCGTGCGCACCCGTCGGTTGATAATCATCGGTCTTCAACATGCCCAGCCCTTCCCTACTATTAACAAACTGGCGGGCATTCGGGTCGCCTGGAGCCCGGATCTCAAACTTGATGTGACTTCGTTTTTCCACTGTGTTCTGCATGAAGTAAAGGAGCTTCACCTTGAGCTTCTTAGCGCCATCCGTTGGCAGAAAGCTTGTCTCTCCACCGTGGGCATCACGACCGTTCCAACGGTCACACACATTCTTGGCGAGTTGGTTGCCAAATGCTTCCTTAGTCATACCAACTGGATTGGCAACGAAGTTGTAACAGACCCGCATATACATCAGGCACACAGCGACTTCTTTGTTATCGTCACTCTTGTCCACGTCACAGCAGCGCAACAGCGCCTTATCAAAACGTCCAATACCAGACTCCTGATCGCCCACTTTGGTGTACGGGTGGCAGAACTTCTGTTCATACAAAGGTTGCATTGCGAAGAACGGTTCTGCCGTGTTAGGATATTTTGTGATGCCAGGTCGCGGATCGACCACGGTACCAGGCTTGTGGGCGTCTATCGCCGACTCCACCCATCGGACAGCAGCCCTGACACCAACCAGATGATTAGGGTCTGCGTTGTTATGTTTGGTTCGCTGGTCTGACACATCATGGAGATTTCCCTTTGCGACGACAAGTCGGCACCAGTTCGGGTAGTCCGCTACGTAACTTGACTTGACCGTTATACGGCTGTAATCATGCGCTTTATTTTTCAAGTCATGACGATATAAACCATCCGGAGAGTACCATGTGGAGAGTGAAGGGCCAGCGGGCTTGGCAGGTAAAGCCATAGAGCGTGGTGGGATTGGGGGCGGCGCCGGTTTTTTGTGGGCGCTGTGCGTAGGTGGGTACGGGGGAAGCGGTGCAGGCGGTGGTGCCCCCGCACCAGCGGCCGGAACGGGCGGCTCAGGAACATTCCAGCCGGAACCTTGGAATGTATTGATAAACAACGCCAGCCGATCGTTTGGATTGTTGGCGTCCTCGGGATCATTATATGTCCATACTACTGGATTAAGGTTATTATCTGTCAGGATCATGTCATCCAGCGAAAAGATAAGGGGATAATCTTTATCGAAGCCACGATAGTACACTGCTTCGAAGAAGTCCTGGTCGTCAGCATTGTCTGACAGCCGGCAGAAGTAGCGGGTTGAACGCCATTCCTTCGGCAGGTCGTAATACCGAAGACGGTCGGCACACGGCAGGTGGTGCCCGTCGGGATTGGTATCGTCGAGCTTGGTGAATTCCCTGCTATCCTTGGCGGTGGATTTGATGAAGCGATGATCGTCGTCGGTCTGAAACCGAAGCATGGAACCATAATTGGGATAACCAAGGCTCTTGTTGTCATTCTTTCGACGGACAATCCAAGGTAAGCATTGCACTAATTTTGTATCTTCATCTCCAATGGTCCAATTACTGAAGGTTATAAGTTTATCTACAGGTGGTGTCTCCTGGGACTTGACATTTTCCCCATATCCTTCAAGGGGAACCGGCAGGATGCTGATCTTCTCATTGTTGTGGTCGGAGTGTCCGTAGTAACGGTCGAAATACTCAAATCGGATAAATTGCCAATGGAGGTCGAGGCTTAATGTTACGGGTGAACCCTTCTTTCCGACCTCGGTCTTAATATCGTCGATCTTATCAACTTTGTGGTCTTTAAATGTATTGGTGCCGGAGATTTCCCAGTCTGCATTGTCCCAGGTAAAGTCACCATGTGGTAGTTGGAAAACCCGCTTCCCTTGATTTATTGCTTTTCGCAAGTCTGTATCTGCCTTGAATGGGTCTTCCTCCTGAAGATACTCCTGAGTTTCTTCTTTGCCTTTTTCCTCACAAACAACGAAGGCACGCTTGGGTTGTTTGAACGCCAGTTTGAACCACTTTCTTCTGCGTTCTACTTCCATGTAGGGTTTTGCGTCGTCGCCTTCCTTGTCATAGACAAGACCGTCTTTACCAACGACGGCATCCAGATGTTCATCGCCGTCAAAGACAAGCTGAAGAGGCATTTTCTCGGGGAAGATTCTGTCCTTGCTCTCCGGGTCCTTGAACTGTAGTTTCAGATATACCCGGAAAATAGGAATTACTCTGAATACAAGTTCATACGTGCTTCCCGATTGGATGGAAATCTCTTTGGTCTTTTGCTCATCTTCCGGAATCCTGTAGCGTTCTTCGTCCTCCTTTGAGAAAGATATTGTTGCACTGTACTTCCCCGGTTCAACAGGATCATGTACAACAGGTTCGTTTTCCGTGGTTGTCTTTTCCGGTAGCGCATTTCCCTGAGCGAGAACATCAATCTTGACTTTCACCTTCGGGATAAAACGGCTTTCGTCGTTCTTGTCGACTACTTTTATGTTTAAAGTAGCTTTCTTTACATAGAAAATTACTTCTTTTGTCTCCCCTGACGATATTCGTGTTCCTGATGTCGCTGGGATTTTGTAAACTTTTGCATATGTACCGAGTGAGGTGATTGAGATCTCATAGTCGCCAGATTTTATTTTTTCGAAAATCACCCAGCCGTCTTTGACTTCTGGTGTTTGGCCGTCCCGCTCATCCCGGCCCTTAATATGAATTTTGACGCCTTCGAGAAACTTTTCTTTGTCACCCTCCATTCTCAGCACTCTGATCTTCAATGTGCTTAAAGGAAGAACTTTGATGACATGGATCGGGCAGCTTCCCAGACTGACTGTTTCTTGTTCCTGTTCGGGCTCTTCGAAATCATCTGTCATATGCCCTGGCAAAGTCACTCTTATCGTGTAGGTGTCCGGCTCCAGAGGCTTAAAGAGCGCAAGACCGTCATTACCGGTCTTCTTGTTGAAAGGTGTTTTCCCCTGTATATCGACTATGGCCTCTTTGACAACACGCCGGTTATCTTCGCGTACAACGACAACCAGCAGGCCGGTTTCTGCAAGTGGACATTTTTGCTTGGACTTGCCCGTGCCTTTACGTCCAAAACTTTTTTTAACCTTTTTAAGTGCTTTTTTTAGCCAGTCCACGGATAATCAATCACTTAATGAGAAATTAGTGTTTTTTTACGGGAATCCGTTCAGCCTTCCAAACGCCGATAAATCAGATCCATTTTCTCCCGTTGTTTTAAGTCCTCTTTTGTTAGAATTCTCAAAATCCAGTTGTTGCTTCTTTGTTTTTCAAAGTCACGGCCCATTCCCACCATCAAATCGATAAAAAGAGCCACTTCCCGTTCTTCGGTAATCTCGTAACCGGAAGCCCTGTTAATCCCCTCTTCAACCAAATCACGCATTTCCTGTTTGTCCTTGTCCTTGGTCTCTTCGGGAAACAGTTCATATACGTGCACGAGCATTTTTTTTATGAATAGATCCAGCATTACTGCTTCGAGAACTTCCATCTGTTCTTTTCGAATATGTATCATTGTTTATAGGACCTGTACCTGCGATATTCCCCGCAATTCTGCCGGAGGTATTTTTTGTTTTTGAAGTTTTCTGTCGTCGAACCAAAACCGCAACACAGACGAATCCTCGTCTTCGGTAATATAATTGCCGACCGGCCCGAAGACAATCTTTATTTCCTCGGCATTGCAGGTCGGCAGATAAACCCTCAGCACACGCGGGTCGTAGTAGCGAAAATATATAAGTTTACCATCCGGGTCATAGACCATCAAAAACCTGCGAAAGTGCCCGCGCAGCATGCGGATATTAACTTCAGTCGGAGTTATCACAAAGATGCCCCAATGATTGCCCCAGCCTTGCTCGCAAACCAGCTTTGTGAAGGGGTGGTCATATTTCAGTTTCACCAGATACGGTGCGACTGCTGCCATGTCCGGCTCCTGCTCGCCCCGGTACAGGCAGATGTTTTCCGGCTCGTGCTCCCACAGCACTTGGGGCAACTCCGGCACCGAAGCACCATCGAGCACGGTGTAAACGTTGGTCTCGGGCTGCGAAAACAAATATTTGATAAGTGACTGAGCTACAACTTTTTCGTCCATCAAATTCTTCCCAATCTGCCGACTCATTAGCCGGCTTGCTGTTGGCTTGCCGCTGCTTTTGCACACTGTTCACAGAACGGCGTGCCGTCTTTTGCTGCCTCCTTCATCACCGTCGCCTGCGGGCTGAACTTCACCGGCGTGGGCGGTTTTGGCGCTTTTGGCGCTTCGGACACCTGGCCGGGCTCTGCGGTGTCTGCTTCTTTGGGTTCCTTGGGCGCATCGGGCGTACAGCCCGCACCTGAGCCGGCAGCTCCGCCGCTATTTATTTTTACAAGCGTACCTGAGATTGAAACCCCGGCTGGGCCAAGGTCAACGAATGAACTGCCGGCCTTGATGCTCAATTGCTTCCCGGCCTCGATAATCACCTTCATTCCGCCCTTAATATGAATATCGCTTCCCGCTTCAAATCCATAATTGCTGCCTGCTTTTTCCTGTATATCTGAGCCAGCTTCGATAGATATTGTGCCGTCTATCTTTTCGTTTTGGTCTCCCTTAACCTTCAAATGCTTGTCGCCGCCGACCTTTTCGAGTTGATCTTTCTCAACAATCAGATGCCGTTCATTGCCGATATATTCTTTGAAATCGTTTTTAACCCGAACATCCTCATCTTTTTCAGCGTGGATGAACATCTGCTCCTCGCCCTTTTTGTCCTCGAAGCGGATTTCATTGAAACCACCGCCGCCACTACTGGAGTTTGACTTTAGGGTCGATTTGGTTTTGTCCGCAGGCAGTTCATATGGAGGCATAGCCTGGCCGTTATAAACCCGGCCTGTTATTATGGGCTGGTCGGGATCACCCTCGAGAAACTCAACGATGACTTCCTGGCCGATACGGGGGATATAGATAGCACCCCATTTTTTACCGGCCCAGGCCTGTGAAACCCTGATCCAGCAGGAGCTGTTTTCGTCGGCTTTGCCGTAGCGGTCCCAGTGGAACTGCACTTTTACGCGGCTGAACTTATCGGTATAAATCTCCTCGCCGGAAGGGCCGACAATCATTGCCGTCTGCGGGCCGGGAATTGATGGCTTGGGAGTAATGCGGGGCGAGCGAAACGCCTGCTTGACGTCAATGGCGGTAAAGCTGCATGAATAAGCAGAATCGCCCCCTTGCAACCCTCCCGGATTAAGAATGTCAGACTGAGCGCTATAATTTGCAGAAGTAATCAGGTATTTTTTATTCTGGTCTGTAAGGGGGTGGTTGCTGAGGGTAAAAGTGCAGCCGGTGCAAATACCCCGGATGTCAGATACGGCCGTGATCACTTCATATTGGGCGTGTAGTTCCTGGATACGTTTCTTGGCATACTCTTGTCCGTCATTAGACTCAATATATTCACCAGGATAATCATAGATTTCAAAATCTGCTGCTTTATGCTCACGGGACACTTTCGCTCTTGCTTGCAGATCTTTTTGTGTGTTCTTGAAGTCAAAATCATTCAGGGCGTAAAAACCCGGCTGAACACAAGTCTTCAAAATCCAGTCGGAAATATATTTTTCGTCGCTGGCTTTAAGATCGGCTGGCTGAAATTTGAGTTTATCGAACTCAGGGTAAGGCTGATGTGCACTTGCTGAATCGGCCAGTACCAGCGAATGTTTACCGTTCTCATGCTTGAAGAAGTAGTATATGCCCTCCTGCTCCATAAGCCGGCTGACAAAATTAAAATCGGTCTCACGGTACTGCACGCAGTACTCCCATTCGCGGTAGCTTCCGGTAAGAGCATCCTCAAAGTCGGTGAATCCGTGGTCCTTAAAGACTTGTTTGATGATATCCCGCACAGTTTTTTCCTGGAAGATGCGACAATCGGCCGTTCGGGTCAGAAACCAAAGCCAAGGCACAACAGTTGCCCTGTACCTGTTAAGTTGAAGAGTTCCCAATGTTTGTGTAAAGCTGCTTATGAAGCCGTTGAAATAGCGAACTTTATCTTTAGGCAGATTAAGCCGGAATGTCACATTCTGTCCGATTATGTCCGAACTTTTTATCTGTTTTTTTTCACTGGCCAGCTCTAACTGGTATTCGAACGGTCTGCTAAGCTGCTCGGTTCCAGAGATGCTCACTAAAAGAAGCACATCCTGCCCCAATGGGGTCTCGATCGCTATCTCTCTGTTTTTCTGGGTTATTGCCATTATCTATTGTCCTTTTTACCGGCATCCGCCGGCAAGCAAGGAATCATGTTGTTAGCAGGCGCAGGGTCACTTACACCCACAACGCCACGGTACCCACGGTTGCTTTATTGCTGAACAAAGTTTTTTGATTTCCAACCCACTAAATATTCCAGTAGCTCATATATCTTAATCGAACGAATAAGTGAAGTCGCTCTTTTTTGCTCCGATATGCACGCGTTTTGCTGTTTTTCCTTCCATAAGTCTGGTCAGTAATTCCTGGCCTATTTCCGGAAGCAGAGTATTTGTCAGGATGGAATCGACCATTCGAGCCCCGCTTTCAACATCGGTGCACCGGTTGGTAATAAGGTCTACGACCTTATCATCATAACTGAAAGGTATTTTGTGGTTTTCCTGCGTACGACGTCCAATTCGGCTTAACTGCAGGCGAGTAATAAGTTTCAGTGTTTCGTCAGTTATTGGATAATACGGCACGACAACAAGTCGGCCGATAAGGGCTGCCGGAAAGACCTTCAGCAAAGGTTTGCGAAGAGCTTTACATATACCTTCAGGTTCTGGCATCAGCTTCGGATCTTTGCACATGTCCATAATCAGGTCCGTACCGACATTGCTCGTCAGGAGAATGATTGTATTCTTGAAATCAATCAGACGGCCCTCGGCATCTTCCATCCGGCCTTTGTCGAATACCTGGAAAAATATCTCGTGTACATCGTGATGAGCTTTCTCAACTTCGTCGAGTAAAACAATGCTATAGGGACGCCGTCGCACCGCCTCAGTCAGAATACCACCTTCGCCATAGCCTACGTATCCGGGAGGTGAGCCTTTGAGCGTTGAAACCGTATGGGCTTCCTGGAACTCACTCATATTGATAGTGATTAAGTTATTTTCACCGCCATATAAAGCTTCGGCCAAAGCAAGTGCCGTTTCGGTCTTGCCTACACCGCTGGGTCCGACCAGGAACATTACTCCAATCGGCTTGTTGGGATTTTCTATGCCCGCGCGGGACGTTCTTATGCGCTTGGCAATCGCTTCCAGTGCATGGTCCTGCCCGATAACGCGTTGCTTGAGAGTATCTGATAAATTCAGAACCGACTCGATTTCATTCTTTACCATTCCGCCTACCGGAATCCCCGTCCAATCAGCAACTACCGAGCCGACAGCTTGAGCATTCACGCATGGAAGAATAAGCGGCGTTTCTCCCTGCAGATTGTTGAGTTGTTCCTGCAGCGATTTGAGTTCTTTAAGCAATTCTTCTCTGTTTTCTTTATCTGAATCTACTGTTTTTTCTTGTTTTTCCTCGGCAGGGCTGCTCGTATCGTCCTGAGGCATACCCTCAGTTTTCTCGATAGTTTCTGATGTTTCTTTTTCGGCAATCTCTGCTTGTTCAATAGTACCCTTGCCACATTTGCGTAATCTGGCGCGAATATCTAAAATAGCCTCAACCAACTTTTTTTCCTTTGACCAGCGTTCTTCCAGTTTAGTTAATCTTTCACTTTCAGATTCAAGTTTTTCAGTAATTTCAGATTCACGCTTTTTATGGTCAATGCCTGTTGCAGTTTCCCTGTCGATGATTTCCAGTTCCGTTTCCAATGCTTGGATTCGCCGACGGCAATCCTCCAATTCGGGCGGTACCGCATGCTGGCTTATGGCAACTCTCGCACATGCAGTATCTGTCAGACTTACAGCCTTGTCGGGTAATTGACGTTCGGGAATGTATCTGTGAGAAAGATGGACCGCGGCATCCAGGGCCTCGTCTAATATCTGAACTCTATGATGCTTCTCAAGGTTCGAAGCCACTTTTCGCATCATCATTAAAGCCTTGTCTTCTTCGGGCTCATCGACTTTTACTACCTGGAATCTACGGGTAAGCGCAGGGTCCTTCTCGATATATTTTTTATACTCCGACCAGGTAGTGGCTGCAATGGTTCGTAACGTGCCGCGAGCTAATGCAGGTTTGAGCAAGTTCGCGGCATCTCCTGTACCTGCTGACCCGCCGGCTCCAATGAGAGTATGAGCTTCATCGATGAACAGAATAATTGGTTTGGGTGAGCTTTGAACCTCTTCTATAACCTGGCGAAGACGGTTCTCAAATTCACCTTTCATACTGGCACCGGCCTGAAGTAAACCTACGTCCAATACATGCAGCGAAACGTCCATAAGCGATGGTGGCACCTCTCCCTGGGCGATACGCTGTGCAAAACCTTCAACAACTGCCGTCTTGCCAACTCCTGCTTCACCTGTCAGGATGGGATTGTTCTGGCGGCGGCGCATCAGAATGTCAATTATCTGACGGATTTCCTCATCACGACCTACAATAGGGTCCATATCCTCGCCCCGAGCCTTTTCCGTAAGGTCCACCGAAAACCTCGCCAATGCTTCCTGTTTACCCATTGCTGCTGGTGCCATCTCTCCGGTACCGCCAGCGGTTTCTGTTTCTGCCCGGAGAGAAGAACCATCAGTTGCTTTGAGCGTTTCTTCGGGCGAGCCGCCTACGATTTTCGAAAAATTGTCTGTTAACTGCTCGAGTTTAATCTTGCTGAATTCGCTTGATATACGCGTAAGAACATTCTTAAGACCGCTGGTTTTAAGGATGCCGACTATCAAGTGACCTGAACGAATCTGAGATTCTCCGAACAGCAGGGAACCGTAAACCCATCCTCGCTCTACAGACTCTTCAAGATGAGCAGACAGGTCTGAAATCGATGTAGATCCTCTTGGCAATTGATCCAGCTCCTCGGTCATGTCCTTGGCAAGTCTGGAAGGGTCAATATCAAAGTGCCGTATAATACGGTGCATATCTGAATCCGGCTGTTTTAGAATCTGGTGCAGCCAATGCAATAATTCAACGTACGGATTGCCCCGCAGCTTGCAGAAAACCGTGGCACTTTCGATGGATTTATAACACAAGCTGTTGAGCTTGCCAAATAGAGATGCGCGATTGATTTCAGCCATTTCCGTAACCTCTCAAAGAATTGGTATCCTTATAGTAAATCGATACTCCGCATTAGGACCTCTTTCGTCAGGTTGCTCTAATGTTTGCTGTTATCACATGTATTACAAATTACTTAACGAAAATGCTTTACTGTGTCAACATTTTTTTTCGTTTAGTTGTCCCCAAAAAAAATATTATAGATAATTTCCTTTTTTGTTGGAAAAGTCCGCTAAATCGCAACAAAATGCTTAAACATGCCCAATTTTGTAAGGAGTGCACTTTTGTGGCCGAATTGGATACTATAACGATGTAGAAAGTCTGATAGTGACTTTTTTATAGACCAACTTCGTAAGTAAGCCTGTAAACAGCAGCCAAACAGGGCAGGCCTAATTTGAAGCAAATTCGTGCTGACCTTGGCGTGCAAAATCATAGCCGTATCGTTCCATTTGGCAGGGCAGGTTTCATCATGCTTAGCTAATAAAGAGGCCAAGAAATTGCCAAGTCTCGGTTTTTCCAACCGACCCATTCGCGCTCATTATGTTATGCGTTATAGAATCTTGGAATTTTGGGCAAGAAGTTACAATGGGGGTGTTCAGCTTAGAAGAATTTGAGTTGAAAATCTCCCACCCCGTCTTAGTATGCGCGACTAACATGTAATGAAGCAGCGGGGGAGCGCCTGCGGTTGTTGGTGTTTGGTACAAAGTGATGATTGCACAACTGCCAGTCGGCAACGTGCTGAGCTCACCGTCTGGGATCTTAGTTCCCAATGCCTCTATAGCCTTCAGCATAGTATTAAAGCTCTTTTCCAGTGGGGTGCTGTTATTGGACGCGAAGGTACGCGCTGCCTTCAATATCTTTAGTTTGCTTCCCGGCATCTTGCCCGCAATTTTCCACGGATTCGTGTAGGCGGGATTCAATGAAGAAGCACCAGGAGGACTTGTCCAAATTGTTAACAAAGGTGATGATCCATCTGTCGTTAGGAATTTCACCCCGGTGTAATTACTCTGTGCCTTGGTGCGGAATTCCGGTGCCCCGTAGTAATGTTTTGCTTTTCTCATCTGCCAATGCGTAAGGCTCCATGCGCCACACGAATTACCTTTCTGTACATAGTCTCCGTCCAGAACCTTATCACTCAGCCACCTCAGAGTATTGTGGTACTTCTTTTCTGTGGCGGTGGGCAAGCTCTTTATTTTAGTTCTTAAGTTAGTGAAATCAGCCGATTTATCAAAATTGAATTTTTCAAGATACACATATATCGGATCAAGTGTAGACGCCTTCATCAATCGAGTCCGTTTCCATGGTTGAATATATATCATCTTGAAAAGTTTTATCGACTCATTGTGAGCGCGTTCGGCGAACTCCTTCTGTAAATCATTTTTCAGCGGAATATTAGCAGACATCTTAGTTTAGACCTCCCAAAAAAAGTCGGCTATCTCTAAAGGATTCATAACAAGTGGTCGGCCTTATCATTAACACATCTGTGATATTACAATCCGAAAACCACCTATTTTAATCTAACATAAGTTAAAGCACATTCAGCGGCGGCAAATTTTACACCTACTACAATAACAAATATTTTTCCTTGATGATAATAATTAAAACGGCATGGGTGTTCTCTCCAGGTGCAACATACCATGCTGCAATTACAATTTTGGCCCGGATGTCCCCAAAGTCAAGAAAAAATTACATGACTTCTACTTTTTTTCCAGCATTTGCTCCGGTTTGCCCGCCGTCGCAAGCGGGCAACGCCGCGGTCATGTTCTGCTACAGGTGCTGTCATCCATTGCATAGTTGAAATGGCCACTGCCTTATGTGTGAACTTGTGGCAGACTGGGGGAAAAAAAATTAAAATAGCTTGACAGGATGTTTTGATTGCCATAGAATCACGCTCAGTAGCAAGTAGGTGGGCGGTGAATACTCAGTGCAGATAGTTCACAGTGGCTTGTGGCTTTTGTTTTGTTTGATATGTATTTTTTCCGAAGGTGAATGTGATGTGCATTTGGTTTTTTGGTCTCTTGCTGAAAACACAGCAGCAATATTGCTTATGGCCAAAAGTGGGTTCTTTAAGATATTAATTTGGCGGGATATACCATGGCGATTGATATCGAAAGTTTGCTTTCCGAAGTGAATGCTGAGGCTCCCTGTGGCGAAGACCTGTCCTATGATGCCTCTTTTCTGGCTCTCGAAGCCATGTTACGAACCAAGACCGGCGGAGGAGTTGTGGCTGGTGTGGAAGAAACGGCAGAAGAGCCAAACTGGCGGGAAGTTCGTGAAACAAGTTCCGAACTGCTAAAACGCTCGAAAGACCTTAGAATTGCGATGTACCTTGCTATTTCCCTTCTAAAACTGGAGGGTGTACAAGGCCTGCGCGACGGTTTATCGCTGCTCGGCGGGTTGCTGGAACGTTTCTGGGATAATCTTTACCCACAACTTGATCCGGAAGACGATAACGATCCGCTTGAGCGTATAAATATTTTACAATCGTTGTCCCCGACTTCGGTAAGTGTGTACGACCCGATGAAATTCAAGCAGCGGCTGGCAGAAGTCCCGCTTTGCCATTCGGCCCAGATGGGCAGCTTTAGCCTTAGAGACATCCAGATCGCAAAGAGAGAAATTACGGTTTCAGATGACCAGAGAGCAAAAGCTTCGGATATGTCGGTAGTTGATGCGGCGTTTCAGGATACCTCAACGGATGAACTCCTGGCCACATCCCAGGCCGTAAAGGAATCTATAGAACATATCGCTGGAATAATGAGTGTTTTCTCTGAACGTGCTGCTCAAGGCCAGACTCCGGACGTTAGTGGTTTCCGGGCAGTTCTTGGAAATATTCAGAAACATGTACAGGATTATCTGGCAAAGCGTGGACACGGCGAAGCTGTCGCAGGGGAAACAATAGCAATCGGTGGTGTGACGGAGAAAGGTTCAATATCACTTTCGGGTGATATCCGATCTGCCAAGGAAGCTCTTTTGGCCCTCGATAAAGTCTGTCAGTACTTCGACCGTCACGAACCCTCCAGTCCGGTCCCTCTGCTTTTACGCAGGGCTCAAAGATTAGTTTCAAAAAGCTTTTTGGAAGTCGTTAGGGAATTATGTCCGGATGGTATGAGCCAGGTTGAAATAGTAGGTGGCGTTAGCAGTAGTGATTCCGGTGACGAATAGTCCGATTAGTTACCCATAATCTGTTGGTTAATGCCGACGGTGTTGGGGCTAAATATTTCTTTTGAAGAAAGGAGTAAGCATGGCAAAAAAGAAGAAGAGTAGTCAAAAATTCATAGCTCGTAATCGAGCACCCCGTGTGCAGATAGAGTATGATTTGGAGTTGTATGGTGCAGAGAAAAAAGTCAATTTACCTTTCGTAATGGGTGTGATGGCGGACTTGTCTGGTAAGCCGGAAGAGAGCCTGCCGGGTGTCGCAGATCGCAAGTTTCTTGAGATTGATGTCGATAATTTTGACGATCGACTCAAAGCAATGAAACCACGGGTTGCTTTTCAAGTACCAAACACTCTTACCGGCGAAGGCAATTTGAGCGTTGATATCAGCTTTGAAAGTATGGATGATTTTTCACCGGCAGCAGTGGCGCGTAAAGTCGACGCTTTAAACAAATTGTTGCAGGCTCGGACGGAATTGTCAAACCTCTTATCGTACATGGATGGTAAAAGTGGTGCCGAAGAACTCATGGCGAGAGTCCTTAAGGACAAGGCTCTTCTCAATGCCTTGACTTCTGCACCGAAACAGGAAGCTGAACCTGCTGACACTGGTAAGGAGGAACAATCCAATGGCTAAAGAGAAACAAGAACAAGAAGCTCAGGCTCCTGAGGCAGTGGCAATAGAACCAAGTGAGTTCGACTTACTCCTTAAGAAGCAGTTTAAACCGAAATCCGACCGCGCAAGAGAGGCCATAAATTCGGCGGTGAGGACTTTAGCGGAACAAGCGCTTTCAGAAACAGCAATCATTTCCGAAGACGCAGTCAAGTCTATCGAAGCGATTGTGGCTGAGATAGACAGGAAGTTGTCCGAGCAGATTAATTTGATCATGCACCACGAGGACTTTCAGGCGCTCGAGGGTAGCTGGCGAGGTATGCATCATCTCGTAAATAATACAGAGACGGATGAAACACTGAAGATACGAGTGCTGAACATCCCGAAAAAAGATTTGGCAAAGACTATTAAGAAGTACAAAGGCACAGCCTGGGACCAAAGCCCGCTTTTCAAGAAGCTATATGAAGAAGAATTCGGTTCACCTGGTGGTGAACCTTATGGCTGTCTCATTGGTGACTATTCTTTTGATCACAGCCCTCCGGACGTTGAAATTCTTAATGGTATGGCCCAGATTGCCGCTGCAGCCCACGCACCGTTTATAAGCTCGGCCGCTCCTACTTTGATGAACATGGATTCCTGGAATGAACTTAGCAATCCTCGGGATCTGGCTAAAATTTTCCAAACAGCCGAATATGCCCCATGGCGGTCCCTGCGTGAATCTGAAGATGCTAGGTACATTGGCTTAACAATGCCGCGATTTCTCGGCAGGATACCTTACGGGGCTAAAACGAATCCTCTCGAGGACTTTGATTTTGAAGAGGAGACGGCTGGAGGCCAGCACTCAAAATATCTTTGGACGAATGCAGCATATGCAATGGGTGTGAATATTAACCGTTCTTTTAAGCAGTTTGGATGGTGTGCAAATATCCGTGGAGTTGAGAGCGGTGGAATAGTCGAAGGACTTCCCTGCCATACCTTCCCCACAGATGATGGTGGGGTGGATATGAAGTGCCCAACGGAAATTGGTATTACAGACAGACGGGAAGCAGAATTGGCGAAGAACGGCATGATGCCGTTATCGCACTGGAAGAACGAAGATTATGCGGCCTTTATTGGAGCCCAATCGCTGCAAAAGCCCACCGAATACGACGATCCTGATGCAACGGCAAACGCAAACCTTGCGGCAAGATTACCATATCTGTTTGCGACTTGCAGGTTTGCACATTACCTCAAGTGCATCGTGCGGGATAAGATCGGGTCTTTTAAAGAGCGCGAGGACATGGCGAGCTGGCTTAACAAATGGATCACTCAGTATGTTACCAGCGATCCACATGCATCAGAAGAGGTCAAGTCGAGGTATCCTCTTGCAGCGGCAGAAGTTGTAGTCGAGGATGTAGAAGGGGACCCCGGCTATTACTCTGCAAAATTCTTTTTAAGGCCACACTACCAGCTCGAAGGATTATCTGTTTCGTTGCGGTTGGTATCGAAGCTACCATCAGCCAAGGGCGGCGGATAATAGGTAAGAGGAGGTGGTTTATAGAGCGTAGCTATGCCGGATGCATTGTGTGGTTCGATTGCTCCGGTCAATAAAGCTGCGATTAACTGTATAGATGTAGAACGTCTGAAGGAAAACGAGACAGGGTTCTGGCCGCGGCGCGGCGCCGTCGTTGAGCGGTATCCTGTCCGTTCGACAGGATATAAGGTAAGTCGCGCCGGACCACGAAGCGAAATTAATTTGGAAAGGAAGTATAGATGGCAGCTTATATCAAATTTGAAGGTGTTGAAGGTGAGGCTCAAGACAAGGACCACAAGAACTGGAGTGATCTTTTGAGTTTTTCTCAGGGGATGACTCAGCCCGGCGGCGGTGCGACCGGCGCGACCCGTCGACGTGGTGACGTTATTGTCGAAGACATTAGCCTCGTAAAGGAGCTTGACAAGTCAAGTCCCAAGATCGCTGAGGCAGTATGTAAGGGAAAGGTTTTCCCGAAGGTCGAGATTCATTTAACCGCCTCGATCGCCGACGCAGGCAGGGTGACTTACTATGTCTATGAACTGAAGAATGTGCTGGTGACCAGCTATAACATCGGCGGCAGTGGTCAAGCGGAAGACGTGCCTACTGAGAATTTTTCACTCAACTTCGAAGAGATAAAGACCACCTACACCGAGTATGACAGTGCCGGCAAGAAGAAAGGTAACGTCGAGTATAGCTGGAAGGTGGAAGAGGCCGAAGCTTAATATTAATTACGCGTGCCCCGGGCATTCCGGGGGCGCTGCCGTTGGTAGAAATCAGTTTCGACTATGTCAAAATAGAATGGACATACATTCTCATGGCTCATGAGACCGGCAAACCGATAGGCGATATCAAAGCTTATTGGTACTTTTTTCACCGCGCATGGCGTTTTATAACGCCGTATCGAGGGCTTGACGACTATATATCGCTTCGCCTTCGTGTACAAAACCACAAGAATAACGTTCTGTCCGGACACGGAGATAATTACCATGCAAGCAGAAGAATTATTGCAAGCTGGCCAGGTTAAAGAGGCTTTGGTAGCTTTGGAGGGGCAGGTTCGCTCCGATCCTACCAATGCCAAAGTTCGAGTTTTCCTTTTCCAGTTATTGTCTGTCCTGGGAGACTGGGAGAGAGCTTTGACCCAGCTCAATGTGGCTGCGGAACTCGATCCCATGAATTTACTCATGGCTCAGGTATGTCGAGTGGCACTCAATTGCGAAGCGTTACGGGCTGAGATATTTGCCGGCAAGCGGTCTCCGCTCGTTTTCGGTGAGCCGGCTGAGTGGATTGGCTGGTTGATACAAGCCAACCAAATGATTGGGCAAGAAAAGTACCAGGCATCACAGAAACTGCGGGAGCAGGCGTTTGAAGCGGCAACAGCTATTGCAGGTTCGATCGATAATAAACGTTTTCAGTGGATTTCAGACGCAGATTCCAGGCTTGGCCCAATACTTGAGGCTATTTTTGATGGTAAATATTACTGGGTGCCTTTCACAGCCATAAAGCGGGTTCAAATTGATTCACCAACCGACCTGCGCGATTTAGTCTGGCTTCCGGCCCACTTTACCTGGATTAACGGTGGTGAATCAACCGGCCTTATACCAACGCGGTACCCAAATTCAGAAACGAGCGAAGATAGTGCCATTCTACTCGCACGCAAGACCGAGTGGATTGAGCAATCAGGAGAGCTGTACCTTGGCTTGGGACAACGCATGTTAACCACTGATATAGATGACTTCTCCCTTCTGCAAGTGCGACAAATAGATTTGGACCATTCGGAAATAGACGTACAAGGAGGTGAGACGAATAATGGCTGAACTTACTCCAAGGGACCGACTGCAACCATGTTTGCTTGACCGCCTCACTGATGATGAACCTGAGGTGGGGACAGAAAGCCGTGACCAACGAGTGGTATCACTGAGAAGATACAAACGCGCTGTACTTCGCGACTTGGAGATGCTCTTGAACTCAAAGAGGCATCCCCAGCATGATAACATATACGAGTTTATAGAAGCATCACGGTCGGTGCTAAACTACGGTATACCTGACCTGTGTGGTACAACTATTTCAGCTATCAGCCCAGGTGAATTTGAAGCAGAAGTGAAGCAATCTATCCTATGTTTCGAACCTCGAATTTTACATGAGTTGCTCTCTGTTCATATTATCTCTCCAGTAGATTTGGAGCATATTCGTACTATCTCATTCGAAATACAAGGAGAACTATGGGCACAACCGTTGCCTGACCGTCTTTTTGTTAAGACAGAGGTCGATTTGGAAACCGGCCATCACAAATTGAAGGACGAGTCAAGTGGATAGGCGGCTTCTGAAGTTATATAACAGCGAACTTGAACATCTTCGTGCAATGGGGGCGGAGTTTGCGAAGGAGTACCCCAAAATAGCAGGCCGTCTCGGGGGACTGGATGAGTTTCAGCCCTGTCAGGACCCCTTTGTTGAACGATTACTTGAGGGATTTGCTTTTCTTACTGCGAGAGTTCAACTGAAACTCAACGCAGAGTTTCCCAGGTTTACACAGTCTTTGCTCGAAACCATCTATCCCCACTATTTGGCACCCACGCCCTCTATGTGTATTGCTCATTTCGATCCTGACCTCAATGAGGGGGGATTAGCTGACGGTTTTCTAATCCCTCGTGGTTCTTCGCTTTACAGTATGCTGGGCAAGACGGACCAAACCAGATGCGAATATCGCACCGCACATGACGTAATCCTCTGGCCCATTAAGATAAGCGACGCAAATTATTATACTCGAGAGCTGGCCTCACTTGAAGTTCCTAATCTGCCCGATGTCAAAGCAGGAATTAAAATCGGGATTCAATCCACTGCGGGACTTAACTTTAACAAGTTGAAACTTGATTCCTTGTGCTTACATCTTATGGGTGCAGGTGAGATTCCGATGTATTTGTACGAACAGTTTTTAGCAAACGCAGTTGAAGTTGTGGTCCAACCGGCAACAAGGCCTATAAAGTGGCAAAAAGTTCTTGATGCTTCCTGTGTCCATAGGATTGGTTTCGAGAATCGACAGAAGTTATTACCTTATGATGCACGATCTTTTCAGGGATATCGACTTTTACACGAATACTTCTCATTTCCCCAACGATTTATGTTTATTGAACTTGCACATTTGGGAGAGGCAATCCAACGCTGCGATCATAATCAACTGGATATTATTATCTTGTTCAAAGAGTCAAAGATTGAACTCGAAGGTTCGGTCAATGCCGACAATTTTAAGTTATTTTGTTCCCCTGCTATCAACCTGTTTGAGAAACGGCTGGACCGAATACATGTATCGGACAAAGTCTTCGAGTTTCATGTTGTTCCTGACCGAACCAGAACACAGGACTTCGAAGTTTACAAGCTGTCCAGGGTAGTTGGTTATGGGCTAAGGTCAGACGAGCTACAAGAGTTTCTCCCCTTTTATCTGGCGAAAGATATTGGAGATACCGGTACCGGAGCCTATTATGTCACAAACCGAGTTCCGAGGCAACGGTTACAAACCGCGAAATTACAAGGTCGAAGATCGAGAAGTTATGGAGGCAGCGAGGTTTATTTATCTCTTGTTGATTCAGCCGCTGCACCATTTAGTGCCGATATCAAACAGTTAAGTATCAAGGCTCTGTGCACGAACCGCGATTTACCCTTGCATATGCCGATAGGAGTGGGAAAGTCCGACTTTACAATGGAAAAAACGGCTCCATGTACATCGATTCGTTGTCTTGGCGCCCCGACTTTACCCAAATCGTCTCACACCGAAGGTAAAATTGCATGGCGCATTATTAATCACCTGTCGTTGAACTATCTTTCGCTTACTGATACCAATGATCGTGAAGGCGCGTCAGCTCTTCGCGACCTTTTGCGATTATATTGTGATAGCGGTGATTTGCAAACTCAGAAGCAAATTGATGGCGTCAAATCGGTAAATTGCAAGCCGATTACTCGTAGAATTACGACGTCAGGATCAATTGCTTTTGTACGAGGTTTAGAAGTAACAGTAACTATAGAAGAATCATCATTCGAGGGATTAGGAGTATTTCTGCTTGGTGCTGTTCTTGAGCAATTTTTTGCCAAATATGTTTCGATTAATTCTTTTACCGAAACTGTCGTGAAAACACTTGAGCGTGGAGAAATTATGCGATGGAAGATGAGAGACGGCCTGCGTCCCATTCTTTGATGCAGGCATTACAGGACAGACCTTATGATTTCGATTTTTTCCGGGCGGTGCGACGAATCGAGTGTGCCTACGCGGATTTGCCCCGGATTGGATATTCAAAACGCCCTCAACTTGACGCTGTCAGATTCTGCCAAAATGTCTCTTTGGCGTTTGCCCCCTCAGCCATCAATACTTTTATCAAGGCAACAGACGAACGTCCGGGCCTGATGGTTGTTAATTTCTTTGGACTGCTCGGTACCAATGGGCCTATGCCTCTGCCTATAACTGAATATATTCATGATCGATTACACAACCATGGAGACAAAACGCTTGCAAGCTTTTTTGATGTTTTTCATCATCGCTTAATATCTCTTTTCTATCGTGCATGGGCGTGTAACCAGCAAAGTGTTAGTCATGATCGCACAGAAGATGACCGGTTCGCGGTTTACATCGGGAGTCTGTTTGGAATAGGAGAAGAATCACTTCGTAACAGAGATCAGGTTCCTGACATCGCAAAACTTCATTACTCGGGACGTCTTGCTTGTCAGATCAGGAATGCCGAGGGCTTAAGAGAGATTTTGCAGGACTATTTTAAAATAGCGGTCGATATAGAACAGTTTGTTGGCCAGTGGATTGACCTTCCACCAGAGCATTATTGCCGACTCGGAGAGTCTCTCGAAAACGCAAAGTTAGGCTGTACACTTGTGATAGGCTCTCGTTTTTGGGAGTGTCAGCAAAAGTTCAGAATTAAATTAGGGCCTATGGATTTATCTGAGTACCAGCGTATGTTGCCGGGGGGCAGCAGTATTCGTCATTTAGATGCATGGGTAAAAAATTATGTTGGAGATGAATTAAGCTGGGAGCTTCAGTTGATATTAAGAGCTTCGGAGGTTCCGAGTATATGTCTGGGGAAAATAGGCCAACTTGGGTGGTCAACATGGCTTGGCAGCAAGGCATTTGAAGAGGATGCCGATGACCTCGTTTTGGACGCTCTCGTTGCGTAGCATGTTTCCGAATATATGTTGTTCTCCCGACTACTTTTGATTACTATTGACAAAACAAAAAAGTGGGGAATAATAATACTTATTTTGATGTTACTTTTTTGTTCCGGAAGGACTAAAGAGCGTGTCTGCGGACAAGAAGAAATTGGAAAATTTTGTTCTCGAAACAGCGAATCGACTTCGCCTGATTCAAGTGGATTTTGCTGACAAGAGCAGCCAGATCCGGGCCGATTATTTTAGCGAGGAAATTGAGCGGGCTCTGAAAATGATTTTACCTGAGGAGAGGGAAGAGTTCTTGCGAAGGCTTCTGGAAAGATTCCCTATAGGTACATTTGCGCCTCAGCCAATCATACAACAAGAACAAAAGGACGAAAGTATTTCCGTAATTGACGAAACCAAGCTTAAAGATGCCAATTTTCTTATTCAATGCCTCCTGGAAGTCATCCCTGCACTTCCTGTTGACCAGAAAGAATCTATTACCAGGAGGTTGCAAAAGATAGGATTAGGTTCACACGTCCCAGAGACTTATCCCGAGGAGTCAATTGAAAAACTGATGAACGAACTTCAGCTCGGTGATCAGCCGGATTTTAATGCAGACCGTCTTATGGAACTGGTTGTCCTGCTTGTCAACTTCGTGTACAAGCTTGAACCTTTAGGATGGAACACGTGGCGTAGGTTATCGCCTCGGTCAAGGGTTCGCCAGTCTGGTGAACTGAAGAAAACCATCGGGCAATTTCTAAGTAACGACTCGAATGTATCTCAGGAGCGTGTCAACAACGAGCTGAAAGAATTAATGCAGCTTATCGCCGCTGTTATAACAGCAATCAGTCGAGTTGGCAGTCAGTTTGCGCAACATCATCTTGCCAAATTTTCTCCTTCTGAGATTTCAGCCTTAGTGAAAATGGAGCACAAAAGCGTCCTTGTTAGTCACGAAGTGAAATGCTGGAGAAAATATCTTGAACTGGCTGACAAGCTGAACGAAGAATCTATCGAAGCAGAGATAACAAAAGCTATAGTTAATTATGTGGAGTCTTTAGTTAAAAGGATGGGTCGATGATAACAATACAGGGGAATACATTATGACATTAAAAGGCCAAATTCATTGGTGCGAAGGTCTGTTCCTTCGACCCCATCATCTTCAGTATATGCAGAACCGCATTTTAGAGAATTTTGCAAAGGAACGCCGTTTGTATTGGTACTATCCCTATGGTGTGTTAGAGATGAGGATTTCTGACGATGAATTGGAAAATATGCGGGTATCCTTCGACCGTCTCGGTGTCGTTATGCCCAGCGGGCTGGAGGTGAGTGTGCCTGATAATGCTTATCTTCCATCGCTTGACATAAAAGAAGCGTTCGCTTCGAGCAGTGGGCCGTTAACCGTCAGCCTTGGGGTGCCAACGTGGTCTCTTTCTCAAAGTAATGTTATTGATAAAGATATCGAACAAGATTGGCGTGTAAAGCGCAGATATCGATTAGCTCAGTTGGAAAGACCTGATGAAAACACGGGAGATAATCCTCAGTCAATCCTTGTTCGCCAGATAAACGCCAGGCTTTTGCTTGACAATGATGATCGGTCAGACCTCGAAGTTTTACCTTTGCTGCGAATTGTTCATGCCACTGGTGAAGATGTTGGATTACCTCGGAGAGACCCGGCTTATATTCCCCCGTGTCTTGTGCTTAGTGGTTCGCCCGTATTGCGCGAGTTGATTCGCGATATAACCAACCAGGTAATGGCCAGCCGGAAGGAATTAGTAGTACAAGTTAGCCGGGGTGGTTTTAGCATTGAAAATATTCGTGGTATTCAGTTTGAGCAAATACTTCGTCTTAGGACACTCAATCATTTCAGTGCCAGCCTTGGTTCTCTCATCCAGGTCCCCAATGGTGTAACACCATTTGAAATATATATGGAGCTTAGGCAATTACTTGCTGAACTTGCCGCACTGCGTCCTGATCGAGACCAGTTCGAAATTGTTGAATATGCTCATGACAATCCCGCAATTGCTTTCAATGAAGTGTCAAACCGAATTCGAATGCTGCTGAAAGGTGTGGTGCAGGCTAAATTTCTTAAGGTATCTTTTACGATGGATCAGGAGCAACAGATTTTGGTTGCGGTTCTTAGCGACGAGGCATTATCTTTGCCGAATGAGTATTTTATCGCTATTAAAACAAAACGTGATCCTTCGGAATTGGCAAAATTGGTACTAGATCGGGATAAATTTAAACTGATGCCACAGAGTCTTGCGAATCAGCGAATCTTCGGTGTGAAGCTTAGCCGGGAATTGTATCCTCCTGTTGAGCTTCCGGCTCAGGTAGATCTCCATTATTTTCGAGTCATGAGGAGTGAAAGCGCGCGACTATGGGAGAGGATACAACAAGAGAAATCCATTGCTGTCAAATGGCCCGGTATTGAATCTTCTGACTTTGAGGTGACGCTATATATGACTGTCCCGGATACGGAAGGGTAAAAAATGACACTACTTGAATTATGTGAGCCACTTTTCCAATATGTATGTCAGCTTAAACGATTAGCACGCTCCAATTGCACTTTGGAAATGGATAAAGTACGCAGCGAAATTAAGAAAAAATTCGAGTTCATGAAATCAGAAGCTTTGAATAGTGCGGAATTGGCCGGTCATTATGAGAAGATTGAATTGCCTCTGCTTTTCTTTGTTGATTTCATGATTAAAGAAAGCAAACTAGCTTTTGCTTACGATTGGTACGAATTGGGTCGTGAAAGGAATGAGTTGGCCGGAGACGAGAAATTTTTTGACCTGTTGGACGAAAACCTTGCAGATCCGAGTGATGCAGCAACTCAAAGGTTAGTGATATTTTACACTTGTCTCGGTTTGGGTTTTGCCGGTGTTTATGCCGGACAAATTGAAAGTATTCAGAGATTAATGTCGAAAATTTCCGCTCGTATTTCAGGTATGATGGATGCCGATGAAAAGTCTTACATTTGTCCGGAGGCCTATGAAAATGTAGATGATAGAGATTTCGTTGAACCACCAAGCACAAAGTTAGTTGGTATAGGAATCGCCTTAATAGGTCTTATTATAGTTTGGAGCATAGCGTATTTTTGCATGTCCTACTGGACGTTAGAGACTGTTGACGACTCGCTTAACAAGATCATTCAGCATGAAAAATCAACCTATGTCGTTGAGTGACAGTAATAATATCAATTAGACTATAATTTAAGTGGCTACTAATATGAACCCAAGAATTTCAAGTTTTATGAATCTTCCGACGCCTATCAAGGCCGGGCTGATAGTAATATCCGGCGGCGGTGTCATGACTGCAATACGGCTTATTTTCCCGGGGTCGTTCTGGCGCATCTTTATGTTTATTGGAATTGGTTTTGCTGTTGTAGTCCTGCTGCTTTTGCTATATCGATATATTTTAAAACGGCTGAAGATACGCAAGGCAGCCCCAATGGAACGCGGTGTTATTAATAGTGCTTCAACAGCACCGCAGGGGATTAGCGAAGCTGCACACATGGCCCGTGTGGACGATTTGCGGAAAAAATTCGAAGATGGTATTGAGAAATTCAGGTCTGCCGGTAAGAATCTCTATGATTTTCCATGGTATATGATTGCAGGTGAGCCCGGTTCAGGAAAGACCGAAGCTATACGTCATTGTAATATTGGATTTCCCCCGGGGCTTCAGGACCAGTTTCAAGGCGCCGGCGGTACACTTAACATGAACTGGTGGTTTACCGATCATGCTGTTATTCTTGATACAGCAGGACGATTAATGTTCGAGGAGGTGGAGACGGGAGGTTCAAGTGAATGGAAAGAGTTCTTGACACTGCTGAAAAAATCTCGTCCTCGTTGCCCGGTAAATGGTGTTTTTTTAGTAATCCCTTCTGACAGCCTTATTAAAGATACTGCCGACGAAATTGAGCAAAAAGCCTCCAAGATTGCCAAGCAGTTCGATATTATCCAGCGAACTCTGGATGTCCGGTTTCCTGTTTTTGTGGTCATTACTAAAAGCGACCTAATCAATGGATTCCGTGATTTTTTTGATAACCTGGAAGACCCACAGCTTCAACACCAGATATTGGGGTGGTCCAATCCAGCACCGCTCGATGAACCGTATAATACCGGTTTTATTGACCAGCACTTGAAAGCAATTCGGGGCCGCCTTTTCCGGCGCAGGCTTGCATTACTGCAGGATATAATATCTGCATCTAATGAACCCGGAACCGGAAAGAAGCAGGAGACTGACACATTGTATGCGTTTCCTCAAAGTCTTACGAAAATCACTCCGCGAATGGCTCGATACCTCGAATTGGTCTTCAGTGTCGGCAGTCAGTGGTCTTGCAAGCCGCTTTTCTTCCGCGGTATCTATTTCACTTCTTCAATGCGAGAAGGCTCAGCTTTGGACGATGATCTTGCCGATTCGCTCGGAGTACCGGTCGATTCTCTTCCGGATGGGCGGGTATGGGAACGTGACAGGGCGTATTTTCTCAGAGACCTTTTTATTAAAAAGGTTTTTCGCGAAAAGGGTCTTGTTACACATGCGACGAATGCTAAAAAGCTACATATACGCCGGAAGGCCACGATTTTATTTACAGCCGCTGCAAGTGTAATCCTCCTTCTCTTTTTGACCATATATACGGCTATTGTGTTTCACAGATCCATCGGTGAGATTAAAGGTTATTTAGAAACTTCTGCAAAAATAATCCATTCAGGAGATATTGAGGATGGACTGCAAGTGTTAAAGCGTGAAGGAGAAGATAGTTATAGATTTATCAGCTCATCGCCGGTATCCGGTTTAGATATTACGAGATTAAACTTTCCCGTTCATCTTGCAAACTCAGTAAAAGGCTGGAGGATACCCTGGATTTTTGCTCCTTCGGCAAAATTTATACAAGGTATTGACCGTGAAAGATTAAATACGGCCGGGAGGATTGTTTATGAGGAAGGAGTTCTGCGACCGTTCCTCGATGCGACCGGTGACGTAATGGATACGCAGGAAGGAGGAAACTGGGTATATCAGGATGTAAAGACTAAAACATTGCGTCAATTAATCCGCATTAAGGCTGCCAGGCCTTTGAATGAAGAAGGTGAATATTCTGCACAAACTTTTCTGGATCCTCTCTTTGAGTATATTTTCCAATACGACCCCAACCAAATTAAAAGGTACCAGGAGGATGATAAGGTGGAGCTACATCGGCCGCTTGGTATTATCTATACACAAAGAACCTGGCCTCCTGTACCAAGGAAAGCCGATCCGAATTCACAAGGCCTTTCGAATGCAATAGAGCATGGAATACAACTTTTCAACGAATACTGGAGCTCTGTAGAAAGTAATCCGGAATATGATAAGTCTGATATAGGGAATCTCAAAGATGATTTAGAAGATTTCAATGCGGCCGAAGTCCGTATTTTGAGTCTCGGTGACAGCCTTGGCGGCAAACCGGACCAATACTATACGTCGGAACAATTTAGCAGATTTACCCGTGACTGGAACGAAAGCTTTGAGGAACTCTCAACAGCTAAGAAGAAAATTGACTCGTATGATAGTACCGGCGCCCCCAAAAGTCAGCAATCACTGGCAACTTTGTGGACGGAGCAGGCTAATCGTCTCCTCAAGGATGTCAACGAAAATTACGAGTTTCTTCTTGGTGAATTGAGGGACGTCAACGAGGTAGAATATTCATTCCTTGGCAAAATGCGAATCGAGCTTGAGAATGCTCTTAAGGGAATTCAAAACAAGCTAAACCGGAGTGAGTTGGCACAAAGGCTCGGTCAGTTTGACAAAGAGCTTTATGCCTTGGTTCCGGGAGACCAGGAAAACAGACGTTTATATGCAATCCGCTATGAAATGTATTTGCAGGCAAACGAACAGATTAATGTGGCAAAGTCCGTCTCCAATGTCGATAAAGTCGTTCGGACTGTCGAACAGATGAAGGTGGCGTTTAAAGGTGCGTCACATAATATAGATACGTTACGAGAACTCGACCGAAATGCTTTTCGTTTCCAGAAAGCATCTGATATTTCCAACTTTGCTCTTGCCTTAGTTGAGCAAAATCAACTTTACAGCATTGTACAAGGCGGCTTAAATGTGGCTCTTGAGAGTATCGAACAAGTCATTGGTCTCGGAGGGAAAAAAGCATATGATCCAAATGTGGCCACCGCTTTAATTGGGGGCTGGAGAGTTCTTGGGGAAATATTAAATGAATTAAAAAAATATGAATTGCCTGACGAAAAAAGTCTTAATGAAAAGTATGAGGATGCAAATGGAATTTACACCGGATATATCAGCAAATACCTGAATTACTGGCTTGAAAGTGTCCCCCAGGATTTTATTAAAAGCCAAATTCTTCTTAAAAATAACTGGAAGGCTCAGCATGAGCAGATTCAAAAAGTGGATGTTTTGGATGTTTTTGCCAAATTGAACAACCTGGGCAAAACTATTGAAGAGGATGCTCTTAATGTTCTGGGAGACTACATCTCGGACAGCGACGGTAAGGTCGAACAATTTCGGGCCAATTTGAAAAAACTTAATGATAAATATTTCCAGAAACAATGCGAGAGAGTACTTGGAAACTGGATAGTATTGAGCGATGACGCGTTCCAGGCACGTAATACGTTGTTGAAGGAACAACCAATCCTCTTTATGAGGAACTACTTCTTTTCTGCAGGTTCAACCGCTGAATTTGTGGATATGTACTGGGCTAAACTGACCCAGGACTCACTGCGCATACTTGCAGACGAAATAGAAAACGAGGGTCGGAAGGCATTCAATGAATTAAGAACAAAATATGGTAATAAGTTTCCGTTGGCGCGAAACAGCACTCAGGATTTAATCCCCGCCGATCTGAAAGAGGCGCGTTCGTTGTTAATCCGAGCTCTGTCATTGGAGATATATGATCCGGGAACGATTGGGGCCGGCGAGAATACGCAAGTTGGTAATGTAGACGTTCAGCTTAAGAGACTACGTGAACCACCTGTGCAGAAATCTCTGGAGACTTGGGTCGAGGCAATCAAAGAAATCTTCCGGGGTCTTCCCGAAGAGCAAGAGCCGTTTTACTGCAGGATAATTCTTTTAAGCCAAAAAGAGCAAGATCGCAACCTGCTTGACTCAGTCAGAGAAGTCTGGCTTGTTCAGGAAAACAAGGAAATACCCCTGCGTACCCGTCAATTGAATGATACAGTCGTGGAAATATTTGAATATCCGGGTCCTCCGATCCGTATCGAGTTTTATCTGAACCGCAAAGATTCTGATCCTGGACCGCTCAAGAGTTTCGAATTTCAACATCCATGGACATGTCTGAGAATGCTGCACAAGCATTATCTCGAAGGAAAGAAGGAAGGGTACATCGGGCTGCAAGTCGAAGACAAAGGAGAGTTTTATTTACAGCTCGAATTTTATAAGGACAGCGACTGCATGTATCCTGTTGATTTCCCGAGGCCGGATCAGTGGCCGTCTTTGGAAAATCCACGTTGATCTAACAGGAGAAAACCGTTGAGTTCACCCTTGAAAAAATTTGTTGAGCGTTTTGTCCCAAAAGGACAGAGTGGCCAGTCTGAAAGGATACATATCGCCGCTTTTGGGAAACATCCTGGTTGGGATGACCATATTGATGATATTGGTCTTGAAACTGACGTTTTAATTACTGCAAAACGTATACTATATGTTCAGGGCGTAGGCGGTAATATTGACTCTGGGAGTTGGGATAAGCTCCAGGAAAATCAACCAATCGAAGAATTCAAACATACCATTACGTGGTATAAAGGCGGCGACTTAATTATTGGGCGCATGTGGTCTTCTCGGGATGGCAAGGGACGTACAAGTTATCCGATGGCTGTTTGTGTTCAGTGCATTAAATTACCACTGGAATGGGTGCTAAGCAATATCTTGCCTATATTGGAAAAAGTTGAAAAAACCTGTGTTGCAACAACATCTACGGCTGAGGTCCGCTTAACAATCGAAAATGCCCGAAAGGAGCTTCACCAACTAACTCAACAATGTAAACCTTCACCCGTTTTGCCGCCTATATCCAAGGATGTCATGGCGAAGCTTACCAGGTACCCGGAAATGGGAGGTCCAAACCATCAAGGTTTACTGCGCATACTTTATCATATTGAGCGTGAAGTAACACGGGACCATCTTGAGACTTCCAAAAACAAGACTTTCCGGCCGATTTTGCTCCGTGTTCCCTCCTCGCCTGCTCCAGTCACGGAGAGCGCGCTTTTGTGGATTCATTTTCTGCTTAAGAAATTTGGCATGAATACATCTGTTCTAATGCTTATGCCGTTACAAAAGCAATGGATGGACATAATTATAGGTGAACCAACACATTTGCAGTTGTATTGCCTGCGAGCTTCTCTCGCTGTGATTCCGCTTACGAGCAGCATCCCGTATAGTATTAGTCCTGAGTTTACCGATAGAGCTATTCAGCTTATAGAGGACTCCTGAAATAGAGAATAAGGCAGAATTCCCAGAGCACTTCTTGGCCCGTATAATTTTGTCGGCTGCTCGAAGAAATAGAGCAGGCTGTTTCACCATCTGCGCTGATTGATATCCCGGGTATTACCATAAATTACTTCCATCGTCCTGCCAGCGGAGTGTTGGGTTTAGCAATCGATTGAAATCTTGCAATCCGAACGGCATCTCGACCTTTGATGGAGAGCAGCGGCATCAGGCCCTTGTCAATTAGTACCTCCATTGCCCGCTCAGTCAGAAATGTCTCGGCGCATGGCGTTACGTGCGTTTCGCCATTAGACTTGTACACATGTATAGGCAGGCCCATCAGCTCTTGCTGAAGCTCATCAGTAAGGGACCAGCCGGATGTACCAAAGGCTTCAGCTAACAGGCACGCGCAGACAATAGCAGGATTACCCCAAAGGTACTCTTCGTGTACAGAACAAGCTGAAAGCTCTTCGAAAACGAACTTATCGACAGGCTCTGTATCCTTCCCATAAGGTAAGCGTAGCAGGAAACGAGGCAGAACAAGTCCAATAGAAGCTGCCTCGGGTGAGTTTCTAAGCTCCTGCCACTGTTGCTCGGTCGCTGAATCAGCTTGCCATTGCCAGTTATCCGGGTCAGGTGTTAAAGCAATTGATTCACATCCAGCAAAGTGCGAGCCGGCAGAGGCCAGGAATGGCGCCCTTGCCGCCTGAGCCAGCTGGGCAAGCCGCCAAAGTAAATCCACCTCTTCTTTGGTCTTATCAAACGTATAGCAGCCGACCATAATAGCCCACGGTTCTGCACCCTGGGTGCCAACACTTTGTTCTACAAGGAGCCGGTATATGCCGCTTGATTTTAATTGATTTGCCGAAGACAAATCCGCCGTCAGCTCTGCCTTACTTATATCCACCACGTAAATTTTGAGGCTTTCATCCGTTTGTATCTGATTGACCAGGAAGTGGAGGCTGCGCCACGCCGCTTCGAGCTCTTTAAAGTCCGGATTATGCAGCAGTGCACGCATCTGGCCGCTGATGGCCTGATCAACCTGGGCGACAAGCTCGGCCTGCTGCGGATGAGGCGCAGGAACAATATATGGCTTGACGACCTCATGAATTAATGTCTCTATATCCACAAATTGACTGGCAGATGCCCTGGGCTTTTTCCCAAGCAGTCTTTCAATCGTGTCCGAATCGGACTCTTGTAATCCCGCCGGGCTGCTTTCGACATCTGTTGCCTTGGATTTGTTGGTATCCGGCTCACCGGCTATCCATGACCGTACTTCCGAAGCCGCATCGGCAAAGGTGGCCGGGTCCTGCAAGCGCTTGCGTGCGGCCTTAAGCTTTTGGAAAATCTCCAGTCTGTCGAAGATTCCTTCCGGGTGAAAGTCGTCCAATTCACAAAACCGGATTGCGATACGAGGCCCATCCTTACTGCCTATAGGAACATGAATTTCAGTACCAAGTTTCGCCGGCAGGTCCTCGATGTTGTCCACATCTACAGGAATTGACCGACGAGAAGCAAGTGAAAGACTTACTTCACCAAGTCCGCGATTGCCTCTACCGCTAAAGTCTGCCAGTATGGCTATGCGAAAAGGTGTTTTGTCCCTGACTTTCGCGGGGGCAAACGATGTTAAGGTGTTTAATTCAAAACCTATTTTTTCAGAAGAGAATTGCGTTGGCATGGCAGCTTATCTCCAAATTTAGCCGGATGACAGACTTTCTGATGATCGTAGCGGATGCAGACCAAAGAATCAAGAGCTTTTCGACTGCGTACCTTGGGCACAGGCTCTGGGTAAAAATTGGCCCCACGACTGTGACATTCGAGGATAAATTTGATTGGGTTTGCCCCCGACAGAAAAGCAAGCGAGCTAACATCGAGGATAAAATTTGGGTTTGTTTGGCTTTGTTTTTTGCCGGCCAAATCCTCAAATTTCACATATTTACTTGTCATAAAAGAGCTTAAGCCAATTTTTAACGTTTCTAAAATTGGGTTTGTATTGGGTTTGAATTGGGTTTGTATTGGGTTTGACCCCCGACAGAAAAGCAAGTAAGCTCACATCGAGGATAAATAATTGGGTTTGTTTTTTGCCTGAGCCAGCGGATAAAATTTCGCATTTACTTGTCTTAAAAGGGCTTACGCCAATTTTAATGTTTATAGAATTGGGTTTGTTTTCACTAAAAGTTATAAAACTTTTAGTGATTTTTCCCTTGAAAATCAAAACTTTTATATTATTTAACTGATTTTTCATTATTTACCTGCATAAAAACATTCGCTATTGACTTTTTATTGAGGGATAAAAAAGAGTCCCTCTATAATTAGACGTACCTGCACGATTGATACGAAAAATCGGGGATTTTCGGGCAGTTGAATTTCGCTAAGTGCTTATTTGGAAAGGAATAAAAAAAAATTTAGAAATTTTGAAATTTGTTGAAAATTACCAGCGTTTTTTGCGCAAAATAACCACGGATTTCGCTGATTAGCACGGATTTAGCAGATTTAGGCAGCTTTAGTGTTCTGGCCGCTATCTTTTTCACGAAGCGAGCTTCTGTCAAAGATTGCGTCTTCGACCACCGGCTATTGTCATAGCCGTTATGAAAGCTGCTCTTATGCGGAGCAGACAGTTATATATAGCATTTCTACCTGAGGCCAGCATGAGCATCAAACCATCACGTAGGCACGAAGCCCCCGACAGGGAAGCAAGGAGGCTACCATTCCCCTGCTGTGAGTCAGGAGAGCGGCACTTCCCCGGCAGAAAAGCAAGTAAGCACACACCGGGGACAAGCTCTGGGTAAACTCCAAAACAAGTGAGCTAATATAGGGGGTAAATTCCGGAGTGATTTAAATTAGCGCGAACCGAAGGTAGAAATGTGAAGTCGAGGCGAACCGCATGCAGCACATCGAGGGGATTTTCGCCCGGTATTGAAAAAACGTATAACGGTTAGTCCACCACCTGTTAATAACATCTAGCGCAGATGGGGGAAGAAGAATTACGATTTACTTCTTTGATAGGGGAAGACGAAAAATCAAGTCAAAATTTAAAAGCATTTTTTTTGAAAATTATCATCAACAAATAGACGTGGGAATCGCCTTTATTATGAATATGCATGGTAAGTGTGTGCTGATTGATGTTATATGGCCACCCATGCCTCGTGTTCCGAGCTGTGAGGGGATGAAATAAGCTCCCTGAGTTCGGGAACTTTTTTTTGAGTAAAAGAGTAGAAGATTTGATGCTAAGATGAGTGATGAAGAAGGGAATTAAAGATTAGGAAATTGGCTACGAATGTGAAATATTTTATTTTTTTCTTGCTTTTTTTGAAAAAAAAGGCCATAATTTTATCGGCATAAAAGCGGGGCTTCAAAACGCCCAAATGGCCAATTAGATAGAGGCACTATTTACTACGGAAGGTTCTGAGATAGATGAAAAAACTCATTGAAATAATCAAAGAATCGGCCAGAGATAGCAGGGTGGAGTTTGAACTTTCACGTCGAGGCATAAAGTCACTGCCGACAGAGATAGGTCAGTTGACAAAACTGATGGTACTCGGTCTGTTCGAAAATCGACTGACGACTATCCCTAACTTTCTTCAGTTTGAGTGTTTTTCTACTTGACAAACTAATGTTCTGGTGCTTAAAGATACAGTTTTGCTGGTGACCTTGGTTTACTTGTCGCTGTTTGCAAATGATGCTAATAGTGAGATAAGGAGGTTAAATGGCTGTCTACACGCATTTGAGGGAGATATTTCAGTGGATAGGAAGGAGATTCCAGTCTTTAAGACGCTTTCTTGGCAAACATGAAGAAACGTGTGTGTTGATTGTAACATTGTTGTGGGTTATCTGGTGGTCATTTTATCAGGATAGGAAAGGTGATGAACTGGCAGCGCATGTCAACGAATTAGTAAGTGAACAGGGTAAGAATATCCGCCGACTGATAAAAATACAGAAGGCGAATATTGAAGAACTGACAGAGAATTATACTAAAATAGTATCGGAAAAGATATTTGATATTGAGACAAATCAGAAGACGAATACTAAAAAACTCACTGAGGAATATGCTAAAATAGTATCGGAAGAGATATCTGATCTTGATGCAAAAATGATCAGTATTGTTTCAAGAAATATCGAAATGACGTCAGGTGAAGCGGTTCGAAAGATCATTGCCAGCCACGAAAATATCCAAAGGGCACGTGATGACATTTACACGAAAGCCCTCGACGAAGCCTGTAAAGCGGGCTACATTTATGAGAAAAATCAGGTACCTGATGAAGCCGGCTTTCGCGTCTTCATCACAGGTGAGAACTGGAAGCCTGGCGAGGAGGATGATGAGAAAGGTAGCTCTTTGTTACTTACTACAGAAGAAAAGAAAGACATCGGTACATGCCTTGATTCTTATTTTGGAAAAGAAAAGTCTGGGGATGAATTGATAGATATGGATAGGCAAAAAAAGATTTTTCAATTTTTGTTGCAAAAGGCCAAAATCGGGAGTATAGTGCAATCACCTACGTGTGAAATAACTTATAGGACTCTATACAATGAGAAAAAAACTGAGCTTTTGATGCCTTTAGCGAAGCTTGGTGCAGTTATCGGACATATTGGTGACGAATTAAAATGAATATGAGTGAGTCTTCTGAAGGATGATGTACAACGAGCAAAGGGGTAATTGTATTAGTTAATTACTTTAAGAATTTTTCGAAAATTTGTGTTGCGACACAATCCTGTTCGGCCCGGGGTTTGCTATCCGGCTGACTGGTTTACACAGTGTACAGTATTTCTCGAAGATCTCGTCACATAGGCCACATTGAGGGGGATATCCGTTAGCTGTGCGCAGCATTT
>Ga0114922_10000568_pt1 | contig 35370 bp, 30 predicted proteins | sample AartaG_FD_100975 | JGI IMG/M metagenome (GOLD analysis project Ga0114922, IMG submission 100975) | Deep subsurface microbial communities from Aarhus Bay to uncover new lineages of life (NeLLi) - Aarhus_00045 metaG | ecosystem: Environmental > Aquatic > Marine > Oceanic > Sediment | place... | reverse complement strand
GGGACAATCCACATGGGCATAATGACGCTTGTCCGACTCATACTCCACGTGCGCCGTCGCTATCGTTATCCCGCGCTCTCGCTCCTCAGGAGCATTGTCAATCGAATCAAACGACCGAACCTGAGTGCCCGTCTTGCGAGCAAGCACCATCGTCATCGCCGCCGTCAACGTCGTCTTCCCATGATCAACGTGACCTATCGTCCCCACATTCACGTGCGGCTTCGTCCGTTCAAACTTCTCCTTCACCATGCTCTCTGACTTCCTCCGTTATGTCTTCAAGAGCCCAGAACCAGGATTGAACTGGTGACCTCATCCTTACCAAGGATGTGCTCTACCGACTGAGCTATCTGGGCCTTTCGACGCTCTCCAACATACAATTAGGGCCAAAACGGCCCATTTCGCCCAAAGGGCAAACTGAATTTTATGCAAACGCCAATGGGCTGTCAAGACATATTTTCCCAAATTATGCGGGGAATCCCGCACTTCAGCCACCGCCTGCCGAGGCTGCATCCTTAATCAAATCGGCCGAACCAGGCCGGTTTCTTAGCCCATTTGTGCAAAAATCGTACAAAAAACGGCCCAAGGCTCTGTCCGGCAATAGTCGACAATGAATGAGGTCGAGCCGTTGGCGCTGGCGGCCGCGACTACGGCCAAGCAACGATCCTCCATTGACAAAACCGAAATAGGGACCTATACTACTGCCAGAGGAACGCGTTACAGAGAGGGAACAGGTCTATGAGACTTGTTGCAATCATCATGATGATGCCCATGATGCTGACCATGGCGTCATGCAGTACCTGGTTCGGTATACTCGAGAGCGACCCTCCGGATGTGCAGATGGAAGAGGAAGGGGACGATTACCTTCCCCAGCCAGACGAATTTGTTCCTGTGGAAGTTCCCCCTGTGATGATCTACTGTGCCACGCCGGATTACCCGCGACTGGCCTACCAAGCCGGCATTGAGGGCGTGGTATGGGTGCAAGCTCTGGTCGACAAGCACGGCGTTGTCAGAGAGGCCCAGGTCGGCAAATCCTCCGGCACCGTAGCTCTCGATGAAGCGGCCGTCAGGGCAGCTTACCTCTGTCGGTATACACCCGGTATTCAGAACGGCCGTCCCATTGCCTGCTGGGTTAGCTACAGAGTTGAGTTCGTAATAGACGGTTAGCTTCAACTCTTCCCAGCCCTTTGGACAAGTACACCCGCCTAAGTTCGCGTCGATAAGTTGTCCGGTGCCGCTGGGTTCCTCATTGATTGTCAGGGGGTGTGCTTTATAGGACACCAAACCTGCGCCGTTGAAGGTCACGTCGAGAGCCGTATGAACCTGAACCTCGGCCTTGCCGACCACGCTGGTGACTATCGTGCAATGGTTGGTCGAAAACGCAAAGGAATTCTGGCTGCCGACAAATGAACACCAGGGGAAAAAACCGCTTCCCCGGCGCGGGTCCCCTTGACGGCATGGTTTAAAGTATTATCTTGGCACGCTGACCAGGTTGACATAAAACCTTTTATTGGTGTGAGGTGACATTATGGCGAATATCAAGACAACAAACGAAAACAGGCTTGGGTTTTCTTCGATTCCGGACAACCAGATTCTTGATTTCGATTCCACCTTCGGCGCCAATCACTACGGCCGGTTGAAAGTCATCATCCGCGAGGCACAAGGAATCTGGCTTACCGACATTAACGGCAAAAGGTATTTTGATTGCTTAGCCGCCTATTCGGCCGCCAACCCGGGTCACTGCCATCCGCGTATCGTGCAGGCGTTAGTGGACGCCCTCCAGGGGCACTACGCCTCAGTTATCTCGAACGTCGTCTACACCGACACCCGGACGCTGTTCTTGAAGAAACTGACGTCCTTAGTACCGCAGATGGGGCCGCGTTTCGGCAGCAACGGCAACAAGGGCCTCTGCAAGAACGGCGGCGTGGAATCGGTCGAGACCGCCATCAAGGCAGCGCGGTATTACGGCTGGAAACAGAAGGGGATCGCCGACGGCAAGCAAGAGGTAATTGTTTTTCACAACAATTTCCACGGACGCATGATTTCCGTGGTTTCGTTCTCTACAAGCCCGAAATTCAAAGAGGGGTTCGGCCCGCTCACTCCAGGGTTCGTATCCGTCGAGTACGGCAACATTGACGAAGTACAGAAGGCGGTCAACGAGAACACGTGTGGTATCCTGGTGGAGCCGATGCAGGGCGAGGGGGGGATGTATGTCCCACCTCCCGGTTTCCTGAAGGGACTGCGCGAGATTGCCGACAAGCACGACCTCTTCCTCGTGTTTGACGAGATCCAGGTGGGTCTGGGTCGGACCGGCAAGATGTTCTGCTTCGAGCACGAAAACGTCGTTCCCGACGGCCTTGTGCTGGGTAAAGCCCTCTCCGGCGGACTGGTGCCGCTCTCGGCTTTCGTCACCAACAGCGAGATAATGGACCTCGTTTTCCATCCGGGTTCGGAGGGCTCCACGTTCGGCGGCTACCCTCTGGCCTGCGTGGCGGGCCACACGGCTCTGGATGTCATCACCGACGAGGATCTCCCCTCTCGCGCGGAATCCATGGGCGCTATCCTCAAGAGCAGGATTGATGACATCGCCGCTCGGTCGTCACATGTCAGGGAGGTCCGGGGTAAGGGCCTGTTCATCGGTATTGAAGTAAAGAGCGGCGACGCCATGGTCTACTGTCGCAAGCTGCTGGATATGGGTATGCTGGCCAACGACAGTCACGGACATACTATCCGCATATCACCACCGCTGATTATCGACGAGACCGATATCGACTATATCACCGAGCGGCTGGAGAAAGTGCTGGTGGACTGACCGAGTACGATCACTTGCGGTTCGCACTTACAGGGCGACTCAGACGAGTCGCCCTTTTTCCTGAGAGAGTAGTGCGATCGCGGTCAACGCAGCCAGCGCACGGAACCGACATAGATTGCTCCCAGGGTGATAACCCCGCCGGCGATCTGGATGACCGTCAGGTATTCGCCGAAAAACAGCACCCCCCAGACTGTCGCCAACAGCGGCTGCAGCAGGAGCGACAGCGAACTCCTGGACGCCACCAGCCTGGGCAGGGAGTTCGCGATCGCCCACCACCCCAATACTTGTACGACCAGCGCCAGGGCAAACAGAATCGACCAGGAGTAGAGGTCCGGCGGCATTACGGATGTTCCCTCAGCGGTGGCCGCCAGTCCAAGGAAAAGAGCGGTGATCAGCGACGTCCAGGCCATGAGCGTGCGGAAATCCGGTCGGTCGCCCCTGTGGCCGATGATCTTCATGACAACGATGTACGAACCGTAGACGACGCCGGTCAACAGACCGTAGACCACTCCGGCCACGTACTTTCCACCGAACTCAACCGTACTTCCCACGCCGATGAGGAGGATGATACCGACAATCGCGCTGACCGCTGCGGCAAGGAACTTCGGGGACAATCTTTCGCGAAAGACGACAACGCCGAGCAGAGCCACCACGAAGACCTGCGTATTGGCCAGGATGGTTGCCATTCCCACGCCGGAGTAGATTATCGACCGGTGCCAGAAAAAGAGGTCCAGGAAGAAAATAAAACCTGCCAGTAACGACAGACCGAACACTTTCCGGGGCATCCTCAGGGACTTTCCGGCCGATGCCGACCAGGCAAAAAGGATTGCCGCCCCCAGCAGTGCTCGCCAGAAACCGATGACGGTGGGGCCCATGATCTCCATCCCCAGCAGCTTCACGAACACAGCCGCAAAGCTGATACATACCGTCCCGAACGTAAGAACAAGCAGCGGATGGATGTTCCAGGATGATCGAGCGTTGTCTGACACAGGGTCTAACCCGCCGGGGAGGCTCCGGCTCGCAGAAGCGACATGACCGCTAATACTCCTGCCAGCGGTAGTCCACCGACACAATCAAACCGATCAGAGTCCAGGAGAGAAGCAGCGAGGTTCCTCCATAGCTCAGGAAGGGCAGAGCCAGGCCGGTCACGGGCATGAAGCCCAGAGTCATGCCGACGTTGATAAAGAACTGGAAGAGCAGTATCGACGCTGCTCCCATTGTAACACACGACGCAAACTTGGACCGACAGCGCCCAGCAATTTTTGTCGCCCGGTAAAAGATAACGGCGAACAGGGTCAGCACCAGGAGCGAACCCCACAGACCGAACTCTTCGCCCAGAACCGAAAATACGAAATCGGTGTGCCGTTCGGGCAGGAAGTCAAGCCGGGTCTGGGAACCGGCGAGAAGGCCCTTGCCCCAAACACCTCCGGAACCGACGGCTATTTTCGACTGGATGATCTGATAACCGGCGCCGCGAGGATCGTGGGCGGGGTCAAGAAACGTCAGAATGCGCAGTCTCTGGTAGTCGGCCATCCGGTTCCAGATGAAGGGGGTTATGATTCCGGTCGCTAAGTTGGCCGTTACCGTCACGATGCTAAACGCCAGACCGGGACGGAACATGAACAAGAAGACCAGAAGGACCAGGAAATACAGCGCCCAGGCCAGCCAGTGCGAGGCTGCCACCAGCGATGCCAAGGGAGAGAGAATCAGGACCAGATAGAGCGGCGACAGTCCCGACCAGAACCACAGGGAAAAGAGTATCACCCAGGGGACGAGGGAAGTCCCCAGATCGGGCTGTTTCAGGATCAGAGCGACCGGTATGATAACTAAGACGGCCGAGATAGCCAACCGCCTTTTTGAAGCCGGGGGCAGCTTGGTGTATGCAAAGAAACGGGACAGAGCCAGAATGGTCGCCAGTTTGGCGATATCGGATGGGGCCACATTCATAGTGCCGAACGACAGCCACCTGGTGGCGCCCATTCTCGGCGCGCCTACAAAGAGCACCAGCACCAAAAGCCCAAGCGTAAGGCCGTAGAACAGGTAGGCGGTGAAGTCAAACACTTTCAGCGGCAGATGAATCACCGCTGCAAAGATCACCAGCGCTATGGCCAGCCAGGTGAGTTGACGCAGGAAGTAGGTCTGCTGGTAGACTGTCTCGGCATGGTGCTGCGCGGACATAATCAGCAGAACACCTGTCAGCGACAACAGCAGGGCGGCTCCTATGACCTGCCAGTCAAGATCGCGGTAGTTAAGCATCAGTCCCGTTTCCCCTGCTCCGCCAGGGCGACCGCCTCGGGGGCGCGTCTCTTGTCCATGTATGTTCTTATGATCCGGCCCACGATGGGCGCCGCCACATCCGAACCGTGGCCGGCATTTTCAACAATGGTGCAAACGACGATTTCGGGATTCTCGAGGGGCGCTATCCCCACAAACCAGGAGTGATTGTCGCCGTGCGGGTTTTCCGCCGTCCCCGTCTTGCCACCGATTGAATACAGATCGTTCCTGAGCTGACGAGCCGTGCCGTTCTCGCCCTCGACCACCAACCGCAAACCTTCCACCAGTAGCGACAACGTTTGCGCCGAGAAGGGCAGTCTGAAAGCGACCTCAGGCGCCGGCGTTTTTTCACCGCCGGCGGGGAATGATTGCTTCTTGATCAGATGAGGCCGGTAGACAATTCCCTTGTTGGCCAACCCGCAGAAGAACCGGGCCAGTTGAAGGGGTGTGACCAGGATCTCGCCCTGCCCGATCGCGTTGTTGAGAACCAGTCCCCTGCTCCATTGGTTCTTTCCATAGCGGTCATCGTAGTAGGCGCTGCTCGGGTTCAGTCCGGCTGCTTCGCCCGGCAGGTCTATGCCGGTAATCACGCCGAAACCGCATTTGTCGAAATAGCGGTGTAGAACGTCAATCCCCAACTTCAACCCGACCTGGTACAGGAAAACGTCACACGACTCTTCCAGCGCGTGGACAGCGGTCAGGGTGCCATGCCCTGACGGCTTCCAGCACCGGAAATACCTGTTGCCGAACTGAAAACCACCGTGACACGGTTGTAGCGTCGTGTGTTCATCGATCAGGCCTTCCTCCAGCGCCGCCCCGACAGTCAGAAGCTTGGTCGTCGAACCGGGCGGATACAGACCGCAAAGGGGTCGATTCAGCAGCGGATGGGTAGAGTCGCCTGATATCTCGGTCCAGAGGCTTTCCGGTATGACGGACGAAAAGATATTGGCGTCGAAATGAGGGTGTGACGTCATCGCCAGCATCTCGCCGTTGCGCGGATCGATGGCCACGATGGCCCCGCAATAAAAGGTATCGAGTGCCGCGACACACATCCGTTGCAGGTCGTTGTCGACCGTCAGCGTCAAGTCTACACCGGTTGTGGCAAGCACGGGAGCCTTGCCTCGGTACGGACCACGGCTCTGCCCGGAGGCAGTTACCTCGATATAGGCCGTGCCTTCACGTCCTCGCAGGAGCCCGTCAGCGTATTTCTCCATGCCCTTCTTGCCCACCATGCTTCCCAGCCGGTAGTCGATTCGCCCCAACCGCTCCAGTTCCTCCTCCGAGACTTCGCCCACGTAACCGGTGAAGGACTCGCTTCCCAGGTCCGAGCCGTAGCGTCGCACCTCCTCCATCTGAATACTCACGCCGGGAAAACGGTCGGCCTGCTCTTCAATGATGGCTACCTTTTCAAATGGGATGTCGCGCATGATCGGCGCCGGCTGATAGCGACTGACCATATTTTTCCTGAGACGTATACGCACCTGAGCGGTATCGAGAGAAAGCAGCTCCGCCAGGTTGTGCACCGTGGTGTCGCGGACTTCCTCGGCGGCCACGATGGACACTGTAAAGGACGGCCGATTGTCGATAATCTCCCGGCCGTAGCGGTCATAGACCACACCTCGTCTGGGGATCGTCGGCTGTACCCGTATGCGGTTGTTCTCCGACTGGGCCGCCAACTGCTCGTGTTGGATCACTTGCAGATTTATGAGACCGCCGGTCAGAACGAGCAGGACCAAAAGGACCACGACAAAGCTGATTTTCTCCCGGCTTTGAACCGACAGGGACTTGTGTGGCATGTGTCCTCTAAAAGAGCGCCTTCATCTTTGCGTAAGTGATGTGGCCCTCCTTGAACAGGAAGAAAAGCCAGGCGACCAGGCTCGTGAGAATACCACCGACGAGCGCCCGCGACCACAGAAGATAGAGGAACTCGTCGCTGCGGGTGACGATCAGAACCAGCACGTTATGCATTAAAACGCCGCCCAAGATCAGCAACAGCTTGGCGCAGAGTGAGTCGAGGTTCAGTCGTTCGCGAACGTGAAAGGCCGTCAGGGCCAGGGCGGAGAGAATCAGCGCGTGCCAGCCCATGAGATCGGGCATCCCGGCCGCCATTACCACACCCGCCGCGAAGCCGAACCAGATCGATACCACCTGGGACTTGTAAATCGCCACCAGCAGCACCGCCAGGGCCGGCAGGTTGATGACGGCCGTATAGACCGTGATGAGGTCGCTCGAAATCACCTCGTGCATCGCGATCAGAAACAAGTACAGTATGAACGGGATTATGCGCATCACGGGGTTTCCGGCATGAGTACGAAAAGTTCCTCGAGAGAGTGGAAGTTGACCGCCGGCTCCAGTCTTACTTCGGAGTACGGCTTGTTTTCCGGTCGCGTGACCTTGCTCACGGTCCCCACTGTGAGACCGGGCGGATAGACCCGGCCCAGCCCGGACGACAGAATGGTATCGCCGGGCTGTGCGATCCCCTGGTTGGGGAAATTGTCCAGGACCATCCCCTCCGAGACCAGATAACGCACGATACCCATTTCGCGGCCGGACGCGACTCGAGCGGCCACTCGGTTCAGGGGATCGGTCAACAGTTGGACCTTAGCGTAACCGGGCATGACTTCCTGAATCCGCCCCACCAGCCCGACCTGGTTTATGACCGGCTGCTGCACCTTGACCGAGTCGTCCAGACCGCGGTTGATGGTTGCCGAGATCGGCATCTGGCCTCCGGTCACCGACACTACGGTGGCCGGCAGCAATCGGTAGCCGGGCAACTGCTCGAAACCGAGAATCGATCGCAGCCTGGCGTTCTCCCGGGCCGCTTCCTCAAGAAGCGACAGCTCGACCGATGACTTGGCGACCCAGGCTCTCAATTGGTCGTTCTCGGTGCTGACTGTCGCTACTTCGGTCAGCAGTTTCTTGATGTGGAAGAAGGGATAGTAAAACCCGTCGAGTATGACCTGGCTAACCAGCCCGTTGACGACCGGCTGCCCGATTATGAGCACAACAGCCAGTACGAGGACAGCAGCGAAGTGAGCATTGCGTACGCTCTTGTAAGACAGATAGGACATCTTGGTCGTACCTCAATGGCATCCATGCCGGCCAGGTCGGTTCAGTCAAAAGCGTCCATCAGGGCCAGAACATCGCCCGGCGACGAGGCCTCCTGCAACCTGGTGCGGTTCTCCTCGGATTTCATCAGAAAGGACAGCCGCGCCATGACGTTCAAGTGTGCCCCGATCGCGTCCTCGGGCGCCGCGATCAGAAAGAACAGGTGAACCGGCTTGTGATCCATGGCGTCAAACTCAACCCCTGAAGGACTTCGGCCAAAACCTATCACGATGCCCTTGACCGACCTGGTCTTGGCATGGGGAAAGGCTACACCGTACCCTACCCCGGTGGTGACCAGGTTCTCGCGTTCCCTGATGTCGACCAGGAGCTGATCCCGGTCCTTTACCATATTGGAGCGGGAGACCAGTTCCACCAACTCCTCAATCACCACGTCTTTGTCGTTTCCCTTGAGATTGAAGTCAACGAGACTTTCGTCGCAAAACTTGGAGAGCTTCATGATTTACAATCCTGTCACAGTTTATCGGCCTCATCCGGGAGCAGCACGGGTATGTCATCGGTGATCCGATAGGCCAGCCGGCAGTTCCGGCAGACCAGACGGTTTTCTTCTTCCCGATAGTCCAGCTTGCCCTTGCACCTGGGGCAGGCCAGTTTTTCCAGCAATCTGTCCGGAAGTCTCATAATTTGCCTCTCAACGTTCCTCGAACTCACCCATAACCCGGTACTTGGCCATCCGCTCGGACAAGAGTTGATCGACGGGTATATCCTTGAGCTCATGGATCGCCTTTACGACTTCCGCCTTGACAAGCCGAGCTGCCTCTTCGGGGTCGGTGTGCGCTCCGCCCGCCGGTTCGGGGATGACTTTGTCGATGAGTTTCAGTTCCACGAGATCCTTTGACGTCGGGCGCAACGCCTCTGCTGCTTCCGCGGCATGAGCCGCGTCTCGCCAGAGAATGGCGGCACAGGCTTCCGGTGAGATGACCGAATACCAGGCATACTCGAGCATCATCACGCGATCTCCCACGCCGATACCCAGCGCCCCGCCGGAGGCCCCCTCGCCGATGATGACAATCACAATAGGCACCTTGATCCGCGACATGTCCCTGATATTCATGGCAATGGCCTCCGCCTGGCCCCGCTCCTCCGCACCGATTCCCGGAAACGCCCCCGGGGTGTCGATCAGCACCAGGATGGGGACATCGAACTTCTCGGCCAGACGAAAAAGCCGGAGCGCCTTGCGGTACCCCTCCGGATGGGCCATTCCGAAATTGCGAGCGAGCTTCTGCTTCGTATCGCGTCCCTTCTGCTGACCTATTATCATCACCGGCACATCGTCTATGGTGGCGAACCCGCCCACCATCGCCCGGTCATCGGCGAAATTGCGATCCCCGTGCAACTCGACGAAATCGGTGGCGATAAGTCTGACATAGTCGAGGGTGTAGGGTCGCTTCGGGTGTCGGGCCAGTTGGACGATCTGCCAGCGGGTGAGCCCCGAATAGATCTCTTCGCGCAACCGTCTCAGCTTCTTTTCAAGGGAAACGATCTCTCCGTCAAGCTCGATGCTCTCCCCTATGGAGAAATCTTTCATATCGGAGATTTTCTTCTCCAACTCCATCAGGGGTCGCTCGAAATCCAGATAGGACCGCTCTGCCATGTCTGTCAGACCTGCCTTCTTCCGTGTCCCGCCGCCTTTTCCGTTGATATCCCGCCGTTTCGCCGGCGGTGAGACAAACCGGCCACTAAGATAAAGAACAGGGTAAGAATAACAACCATAAAAACCACCAGGAAGGCCAGCACGAGGATGCGATTCCAGAAGTACATCGCCAGCGCAAACAGGCCGAAGACAACACCCAGGGCATAGAAGACAAGCACCACCTGCCTCCGCGAAAACCCGGCCAGCGCCAGGAGATGAAACAGATGACGCCGGTCGGCTTTCATGACGCTTCGGCCCTTGATCAACCGACGTGTGAGCGACGACAGAGCTTCCAGAATCGGTACCCCGAGTACCAACAGGGGTACGTACAGCGCTGAGGCCGTGAACGACTTGAGGGGCACGATCAGCGAGAACACGGCAAAGTAATAGCCGATCTGCATTGAACCGGAATCGCCCAGAAAAATCCGGGCGGGGTAACGATTATACAATAGAAAGACCGACAGGAATCCGATCAGGGCATAGATGAACACCAGCACCCATCCCACCCCGTGAAGATGGCCGATGGCCAGCATTGTCAGGGCCGCAATCAGGGAGACTCCGGCCGCCAGGCCGTCAAGGCCGTCGATCAGGTTGACGGCGTTGGAGAGCCCGACAACCCAGAGCACGGTAATAACCGCCGAGGCGGCGCCGATTTCAATACTGCCGAAGGGGGTGGTGAGAAGTTCGACGCGCAGTCCGGCCAGGTACAGGAGGAGTCCCACACTGACCTGCGCCGCCAGCTTGATCCAGGCCGAGAGCGGACAGAGATCATCAGCCAGACCGACCGCAACAATGATCAGCGCCCCTAAGAAAATGTAGAGTATTGAACCCGCGGGCTCCAGTGCGAAATCGGGAAAGAGCCTACTTGACACGAGGACGGTAATCCAGACGGCGGCAAACAGCGCGAGGCCGCCTACGATCGGCACCGGCCTTTTGTGACGCTTGTGACGACCCGGCATATCCAGCAGTCGATACTTGTGCCCGATCTTTATCAACTGCCCGATAGTGAGAAAGCTGACAATCCAGGAGACCAGCATGGCGATCAGAATTGATGCGGCCGGCATGGGCTACTTCCGTCCGCTCCGTTGCAGAGTGCCAATCACCAGTGTGAAAAGGAAGTTGACGGTCAGGATAAGAGGCAACACAAGCAGGGAGAAGCCGTTGGGGAGGTGTTTCAGAAAGTACTTCCACATGGAATTGTGGTGGAGCCAGCTTCGCCTGGTCCGTCCGGCGTCGCTGCCCCGGCCCCAGTCGTGCACGGCGCCGGCGGTCGGCACGAACAGGTTGACGTAACCCAGCGTACTGAGTCTCTTGCACAGGTCGGTATCCTCCATGTACATGAGAAAGCGCTGGTCAAACCCTTTCATCAGCATAAACAACGACCGCCGGATCAGCATCACCGTGGCCGCCACGGCCGGGACCGGCGTTGTTTCCTCGTAGTCGGGCAGCGTGTACAGCGTATTCCGACCAAACAACCGCGACAGGACAGAGCCACGCGAAAAGACGATGTTGCCGATCGTGGGCAGCCGACGACAGGTCGGCTGGAATCCCCCATCGGGATAACGCATTCTGCCTGCGACGGCCCCCGGCTTGTGATAGCTCTTCAGAGCCGCCAAAAGAGAACTCACAGCCCCACTGTCCAGCACTACGTCAGGATTCAGGAACAACAGGAACATGCCTTTGGCCGCCCGGGCGCCCCTGTTGCATGCGGTCGCAAAGCCCACGTTCTTCTTCAGAACCTGCACGCGGGCATCCGGGAAATGACTGCGAACCAGCGGCGATGGATCTTCCGTCGAGTTGTTGTCCACCACCAGTAGTTCGTGGTCAATAGCGGCAACGGCTCGCAGGAGACCGGCCAGGCAACCGTCCAATGACGGCAGCGAGTTGCAGGTGACGACAATGACGGATACTATGTCCGTGGCCAAAATGAAAAGCTCGATTCAACCCAGTTTTCCGAACATGGCTTTGATCCGCAGCCACCAGACCATCCAGATCGCCTCGCGCATGATCTTTTTCGACATCTTGGACTCACCGGCAGTGCGATCGACAAAAACAATCGGGATCTCCTTGATACGAAATCCCTTTTTCCAAACGCGCATCGACATCTCTATCTGAAAGGAATAGCCCGAGGAGCCGATGGCGTCCAGATCGATGGCTTCAAGCACCGGGCGCCGGAAACATTTGAAACCGCCGGTGGCGTCGCGCAGCGGCAGTCCGGAAATAACGCGGGTGTAAACGTTGGCGAAATAAGACAGCAGCAATCGCGACATGGGCCAGTTGATAACGTTGACGCCGGAGATGTAACGGGATCCGATAACCAGGTCACAGTGCTGAATCTCGCGCAGGAAATCCTTGATGTACTCCGGCCCGTGCGAAAAGTCGGCGTCCATCTCAAAGACGTATTCGTAGCCGCGTTCGATGGCCCACTTGAAACCGGCCACGTACGCCTGCCCCAGACCGTCTTTCATCTCGCGGTGCAGCACGTTGACTTTCTCTTCGTCGCGAGCCAGCCGGTCGGCGATCTCGCCGGTGCCGTCCGGGGAGTTATCGTCAACAATCAGGACGTTGATCCTGGGATCCAGCGGGAGCACCGCGTGTACGATCTTCTCTATGTTTTCGCGTTCATTATAGGTGGGGAAAATAATCAGGGCGCGCTGCGGGGGACTCATTCAGATATGGCTTTCTCTATGTCGCATTTTGTTCAATTCCTGTCTCAACTGAGGACGCTCGCCCCGGAGAACGGCGAATGCCCGCCGTCAGTCTCGGGCGTTTCGAGCTCAGCATATTCTTCGCCCTTGTACTTTCCCGTAGTCTCCCCGGTTCCTGCCGGCGAGAGAAGCCGCGTGGTCAATGGGTTCATTGGCCGGGTCTCTTCGGTTTTTCACCGGTCACGTTCTGCATTTTCTTGCGGAGGTCGGCCAGTTCCTCCTTGATGGCCGTCTGGCCTTCAGCCATGAAACCCATTATGAAAAGCGCCATTCCCAGCCCGACCAGGAGCATCACCAGGTACAGGAGCGGCCGTTGACCTTCACCCACCATATACCTGAGGTAGAGCGCCCAGAAACCGACCAGTACTCCCAATGCGAACAGCATTGTCCCCAGCAACCCAAAGAAGAGGAGCGGCTTGCGAAGGAACGTCAACTGGAACTTCACCGCCAGCATATCCAACACGCCCACCGGGATGCGCCAGAAGGTCGTGAACTTGGATCGTCCCCAGCTACGTTCATACACAGGAATCTTGACTTCCTCGATCCGGTACCCTTCGTCGGCAGCCAGCACCACCAGGTAGCGATGCCAGTCACGCCGCAGGAAAATGTTTTCGACCACTTCGCGGCGAAACGCCTTGCACGAATTCAGATCATGCACCTTCAGGTTGAAGATCTTCCGGGCGGCCCAGTTGTAGATGGCCGAGACAAGTTGCTTTCCGTATTTGCCCTGCTTCCAGCCGGCGCACAGGTCGGCGCCATCGAGTATCGGCGCCACAAGCGATGGAATATCCTCCGGCACGAACTGAAGGTCGGCCGGATAGAAAACGAATATCTCTCCCCTGGCCGCCGTAAACCCCGTCTGGAGGGCCTCTGTCAGACCCCGATTGTGCGGGTGGACGGCATAGCGTACGAAATCATACCTGCGGGCGGCTTCCTCGATTCTCTGCAGGGTGCCGTCGGTGGATCCGTCGTCAACGATGACCAGTTCCCCTTCAAACGGCGCGCCGGCGAGCATCTCGGAATAGAGCCGGCAGAGTTCAGCGATATTGCCCTCCTCGTTCATAGCGGGCACGATCGTCGATACCAGCACCGGGCGTTCTCCTTCAGCCGTCAAAGTCGGTTCCCTTCAGTTCGGCATAGGCCCTTTTCATCTTCTCCACGTGAGGCGCATACCTCAGAGCGTGCTCGAAGTAGTCGATGCCTCCGGTCTTATACCGTACATCCCCGGTGGCGTCGAACCGATCCTTGTAGAACACAGCCAATCTGGAATAAAGATTGTAGTTTGTAGGTGAAAACTCAACAGCTTTTTTGAAAAGGACTTCCGCCTCTTCGAAGTGGCCCGCCTTCTCCGCCCGTTCCGCAAGCATCAACGGCCCGGATATGCTGTGCGGGTGATCCCGCACCCATTCCATGGCATACTGGTCGGCCCGCGCCACAGAGTCCGCCCGGTAATAGTCGAGCGCCAGTTCAAAAGCGGATCGCCGGTACCCGCCGGCCTGCTGGTTGTTGGTGTGGCCGGCGATCCGAAACAGGCGCACTTTCTTCAGCCTGACATGATACGTACACAGATGCGTTGCCGCACCCATCAGATACGGGTAATCGTTCCGCGCCCGCGCTTCATTCCCCTTGTCGAGCAGTAGGTGCGTTACGGGGAAACGGTCAAACAACTCGCGATCAACATGAACCACGCCGAACATGTGTATGACCGCCCCCAACTTGCTGGCTACCGCGAATTCGGATGCGTATGGCCCGGAAAGCACGGCTTCGGGTGACAGAATCATCTCCAGATCGCGGGCATTGTCACGGGCGGTGAATGTCGGCTTACGCCACCAATCGCCGTAATCGACAAATCCGCTGCCGACAACCCAGGCAATCACGGCAATCACCACGACTTTGCCCACCAGTGGCGCCCGCGGCAACCGGCTCGCCCGGTATAATCTTATCACCACACCCGCGCCGGCGGTTACGACGGCGGCGAGCAACATCATCAGGTATTTCCTGTCCTCGAAAGCAAACTCGAAACCGAGCTGATCCATCAGGGCGGAATAGCCCTGGGACACGACGACCAGGAACAAGGGAAAACTGAGCGGATAGAACAACCACGGCGTACGACTGTTGTCGGGCGTCCGCCACTGCCTCCACAACATGGTCAGGATCACTGCCGCGGCGCCACAAAACGGGTAGATCAAGACCAACTGGTAGCGCAGCGGGCGGTAGTTCCAGATCATCAGAGAACCGTAGAACGCTACAATGGCGGCCGCCACAAAAATGTGTCCGCCGTTGAATGACCCAAAACCTTCCTTCCATGATCGGCGTCGGGAAACATGATACAAGATCATGCACAGCATAATCGCCCCCAGAACGGCCACAACCCACATACGCGGGAAGAAATTGGACTCGAACCCGAACGACACCAGGCTCCAGATGAAGTCACCCACCGACTGCAGCCCGTCCGGTGGCCCATAAAGCCCAATCGCCTGCTCACTCACGTACCCGGTAACTCGTGAGGGTGACGGCAGGTAACTGAAAACCAGCCAGACTAAGGTCATCAAGGCGAAGCCGGCGGCAAACAGGATCGGTTTTGCGGCTCTGCCCCGGCGTGAGGCGGTGTCCTCGTGCACGTAATGATACACCAGAAAGCAGGCAAACGGAAACAGAAACGGCAGCCCGATTATCTTGCCGAAAAAGATGGAGACAGCCAGAGATATCCCTGCCAGAAGATGGCCCCATCCACCCCGATAGTGGGTGAGCAGGAATATCGCCAGGGCGCCGTAGAAGAACATCGCGTGCTCTAGAAACGGCAGACGACCATAGAAAAGCTGATTGAAATCAAAGAGAATGAGCACCAGGAAGAACAGACCCGTTCGCATTCCGGCAACCTTCCTGAGAAAAAGGAAGAAGAACAACACACCGCCGAACGAATAGAGAAGCCCGACCAGATGGGATTGCCCCAGGCCGACTCCAAACAGCTTGAAGACCACTACCGCGAGCAGAGTGACGGCGGATTTGAGAAAGAGCACAAACCGGTCTTCGTGGTATGGATTGATATCCCCCGACTGAACGTACATTTTGGCGAACAGGGTATACTGTGAGGGATCAGTGTATACGCTGGATGATTCCGACAAACCCAGCGGCGGATCAGCATCAAGGTGCCACACGCGCACCAGGAAAAGCAGGGTCAGAAGACAGATCGCTACCGCAGCACCGAACGGCAACCCGGTCGTTTTCCCGTCATGAGCGCTCAAAGAACTCCCGTATCTTCCCAGCCACATGTCCCACCTGGTCGTTGGTCATCTCCGGATATATCGGAAGCGACAGGACTTCCCGGGCCAGCTTCTCCGTGATGGGGAAATCCCCCTCGCGGTGGTCGAGATACGCGAACGCATTCTGCAAATGCACCGGTATTGGGTAATGGACCAGGGTTGGGATTTCGCACGCGGCAAGATACTCCTGCAATTCGTCCCGCCGTTCAGTCTCGATAACATACAAGTGGAAGACCTGCTCGTACTCGTCCTCGGAACGCGGGAGCGTGATCGGCAGACCGGACAGGAGTACGCTATAGAGAGCGGCCACCCGGTGCCGCTCGGCATTCCAGCGATCAAGGTGCTTCAGCTTGACATTCAGCACCGCCGCCTGAATTCCATCGAGACGAGCGTTGTATCCGAGAAGCTGGTGACGATACTTGCCCTCGGAGCCGTGGTCGCGCAGCATGCGAACGATGCCGTCGAGTCGGGCATTATCGGTCGTGATCGCCCCGGCTTCCCCGTAGGCGCCCAAATTCTTGCCTGGATAGAATGAGAAGGCGGCCATGCGGCCTATCGACCCTACCCTCCTCCCCCGGTAGACGGCCCCGTGCGCCTGCGCCGCATCCTCAAGCACTAATATGTCGTGGTTGTCTGCCAACTGCCCGATCCGGTCCATGTCGGCCGGGCATCCGTAAAGATGCACGGGAATGATAACCTTGGTACGGCGCGAAACGGCCATCGACAACAAGTCGGGGTCGAGATTCCGGGTGGCGGGGTCAACGTCGCACAGCACCGGCTTGGCGCCTATCTGGGCAATGGCAGCCGCTGTCGCCACGAACGTATTAGCGGCCGTGATTACCTCGTCGCCCGGCCCGACATCAAGGGCACGCAACGCCACAACTAAGGCGCTCGTACCGCTCCCGACACCGGCGCAATGTTTAACCCGGCAGTATTGGGCATAGGCGGATTCGAAAGCTATGGCGGCCGGCCCCAGAACGTAGGCCGAGGAATCCAGCACCTCCCTTATGGCCCGATCAATATCGGGTCTTATGGACTCGTACTGCGCCTGCAAGTCAAGATACTTAATCTGCACTTCTATTCCCTTGCGAGACGCGAAGATAGCCGAATGCGGCCGGAAAGTCAAGACGGATCGTGCCAAGGCGACACGATGATATCACAGGGAGGAAGGCGGCACCACCCTCTCTCCTTACAGGTTTCGACTGATATCAGATCACAATCTGCGCGCCGCAAACTCACATCTTCAGCCATGTGCATATTTGCCGAAGATACCAATGCAAAGGCAGGCGCTAAGCAGCGCCTGCCTGAGTACAGCTATTCAACTGTAACGAGATCTTGGAACCTTATTGACCACCCTGGCTGAAGCCTACCGGAGCAATACGGGCTTCAAGAACCTCGATTGTCAGTTCGTAGTTCATAGGTCGTCCTCCATGCTGGATGTTTACCCGTTTCAGAATACAGAAACTACTGTCGCAGCAGGTATCTGTTGAATTCTGGACTCGCGTAAAAGATACGCGCCGCACGAGAGATGTCAAGCGAAAAGGTTGGCTTCGGTTCTTTTTCTGGGAGAGCGCAGCATTTGTTTGGTTCGCACACCATCTTTACGGGAAAATGTTTCCTCACACCGGAAGGGATTACCACCAGGACCAGAACTCAACCCTGACATAGGATGTAAGCCTGCGTAGCATGAGTCCGGCGAGTGAGGAGCTTCCCGTCTCGATCTTGGCGTAGCCGGTCATCCCCTTGCGTAGTCTGCGGTCTGGATTATCAAACGTGACCGACACGAGGAACGAGGTTTCCTCATCATGCAACTCGGCCGTGCCGGGGATGTGTGCCACGCGTCCGAAGAACAGGTCGCCGGGATGGGTGCGTACCTTGATCCTGACATCCTGCTCAAGCTCGATCAGTCCGATGTCGAAATCGGACACCGGCACCAGGAGTTCCACGACAACATCGTCGACAATCGAGAGAATCTCGCCACTGCCGTGACCAATGGCAACGGTTCCGGCGATCGGAGCCCTTATCGACTGCGCCGCCTGCTGAGACTTCAGGAAGTTCAGCTTACCCTCTTGTCGTTCGATGTCCGCCTCAAGCATGGCCACGGCCTCCGGTTTCGGGGGAGCTTTCAACAACTCCAGCCTGGCTTGCCGACTGGCCTGCTCAGCTTGCGCGATCTCAAGTGCTGACTGCGCCGTTTCTAGATTGGTGGTCGTGCTCAGGTTCTTCTCGCTGAGTTCCCGCACGCGCGTCAGGTCGCGCCTCAGTTGCGCCACGTTGGTCTCCGCGGCCGCAAGGTCGGCTTCCGCCTCGGCGACCTCCTCCTTCCGGGGAGGCGCTCTAAGCAGAGCTAACTCGCTCTCAAGTCTCTCGAGGACAGACGTCTGGGCCGATATCTCTCTTACCACCTGGTTGGAAACGAGCACCGCCACCGTGTCTCCCGCCGCAACCGACTGACCATCCTTTACCCGCCCCACCAGTTCCAGTGAGGCCATCTCGGTGGTGGTCATCTGGAGGTAGGTGGTTCGCTTCTCGGAGTCGCCGCCGCCGCGGCGAAACCTCGTTTCCAGCAGGCCCTGTTCGTTCAGGAGCAGGGCGCACTCGGCAATCGGGCGAACCACAACCTCTCCCGTCACGCGCCGAGAGAAAGGCACGAAGACAAGAACGACGACCACGGCCAGCACCAGGATAAGATGCACGATCAACCGCAACGGGCTTTTGACGATTTTTCTCATTTGCCTGACGTGTTCGGCGGTTCCTCTTGCGAGCGCCGCCATGTTGCTTCTCAAGGTAAAGAGCAGGGCAGCGATCAACAACAATAATCCTGCTCCCCCAAGCTTCGCCAGAAGGAACTGACCCACAAGAGTCAGCACGTACGCTATCAGAAACGTTGAGTATGCAACGGCGAATACGGCATACAGCAGGAATATCCTCTTCTCGCGGGATCGGACGGGAAGCGGATTAACGGGCCAACGCAGGATTCTTCGCTTCCAGACGTTGCCGAGGTATGCAAAGGACTTGCGGCGCAGGTTGGGAATGTCCACCGCGTCGGACAGAAGATAGTAGCCGTCGAGCTTTATGAGCGGGTTGAAGTTGAACAGCATGGTAACCCAACTGACGATGGCGACAATTCGCGCCAACTCGTTTATCGGCGTACCGATTACCGTCACGCGCCACACGATGACAGCCGCCGCCAGCAGCACCAGTTGGCAATACGGACCCGCCCACGTCACCATCAGACGGTTGCGCTTCTTTTCAAACAGCCAGGCATCGGACAGGTCGGAGTAGAAGCAGGGTTGGAAATACAGCAGCAGGAAGCCCATCTCCCGCACCTCCCCACCATGCAGACGACAGATCACTGCGTGGGCGAACTCGTGCATGGCGACGAAAACGAAGAAGGCGACGACTATGGTCACAATCGAGCCGAGATTGAAGACCTCGATAAGACTGATCGTGAAAACCCCGGCGTTGGTAAAAAGGATCGCCATCCCCAGTGCAATCAGCGCCAACTGACCGGCAAAGATATATCGGTTGTGAAAAGGGCGATAGAGAGTCGTGAGCCTGTCGAGGAACCTGCCCGGCTTGAAAGCCTTGACTTTGATGAACAGCAACCGCGAAAAAAGTGAACCGCGTTCCTCCTTGTGGTAGCTCCTGCGCGATATCGCCTGTTCCGATCGTGAGCCCTCAAGGAAAAAGAGCTTCTCTAGTGTAACAACGAATTGCTCTACAGCGTCGGCGGTGATATTGAGATTGAACTTCCGGACAAACCGGGCGGCTATTTCACCGCAGGAGGTTTCGCCGTCAAGTTGCTGAATCAGCCAGTACTCCGGTTCGCGCAGTCTGAAATAGCTGCCCGTGATGGGATCCTTGATATTGTAGACGGTCGCGTCCTCAATGACAGTCGAAGACGACACCAAATCACTGCGCAGCTTGGCGTAACCGGCCATGCCCCAAGGTATGCGGCGTCAGAGCCGGAGGCAAGCGCTGATGCCGCTGTCGCATTTGACAGTCGACCCCGGGAGAGACCGGGCCGGCGGGCTCAAATCGCCGGTACCCTATTCCGATAGTTGAGGAACCTGCTCCTGCAGGAAGCTGTCCCAGAGCGGGTATATTTTCCTCATCCGTGCCATAAACACCGTGTCCACCGTCACGGCTGGCGTGTTCCGCAGAAGTTGGGCCGCCCTCTCAGTATCCCCGTACGTCAGACACACGGTGATCAATTCCTTGATGATCTGCTCAGGAGCGCCATCTGTGGCGGCGGCCCTTTCGAGGTATTCACGATACTTGTTCATCCGGCCGGTCGTTCGATAAAGACGGGCCAGGCTGTAAACCGCCTGGAGATTGGCCGGGTCGAGCGCGACCGCCTCAAGATAGGCATTTTCCGCCTCGGCATAGTCTCCCCTGCGCACGAAGGCGGTGCCGAGGTTAGTGAGGGTCGTGGTTCGGTATGGCATGAGGCCATCGGCAATCCGCAGCAGAGCCACGGCGGTGTCGTATTGATTCAGGTGGATATGACAGAAGCCCAGGAAGTCATAGGCGTCGGCATAGGTCGGGTTGATATCGAGAATGCGATGCAGCAGCACCATTGTTTGAGGTAGATTATTCTCCTTGTAGTAGAGTTCGTTGGCCCTGGCGATCATCAGTTCTTCGGGGAAGCCCGTTTTCCACCGGCGAAACGCATCCTCCGCCCTGGCGGTGTCGCCCTGCTCCTTGTGGAAATTGACCAGGTGAATCCAGGAATTGCGATTACGGAGTCTGTCCTGGCGCAGATAGTCCTCGAAGTGGGCCACCGACACGCTGTCATCAGTCAGCCATAGTGCCCTCGGGAACAGGGCAACGAATCCCAGTACAATAGCCAGTACACAGACGACCCTGCCATGACGCAGACGGCGGCCGCCGTCGAGGACCGCGAAATACATGAGCGTTACTACAGGGATTCCGCAAAAGGCAAGCAGGTCCCAGTCGCGGGCCATACCCAGCTTGGGATCGACCACGAACGCTGCGCCCAACGCCGACAGCGCCAGGATAGTCAAGTAGCAATAGTCGACACGCTCACTCATCTGTTTGAGTGGCAACTCGGACAACATCACCAGCAGCACCAGCAGACCGGGCGCCATGAGCAGCAGCAGGTTCACGAAATCAACCATGTGTGCCAGCGAAAAGAGAGTATATCCATCCGGCGTGAACCGGTGAGCCACCAGCGGTACCAGCGCAAAACGGAAATACAGACTGTGGCTGAGAAAGTAGAAGAACACTATTGCCCCAGGCAGTCCAGCCAAAAGGAGCAGCAACATCTTCTTCGTTTTCCACCGAATCCGCGTCACCGACCGTCCCAGCCTCGTGTCGATCACAAGCAGGTAGGCAGCCGCCGGGACCAGGACAACGCCGAAAACATGCCAGCAGACCGAAAGCGCCGTCACAGGTATCAGCCACCACGCAGCCAGTTTCCTCTGCGCCGCAAGCAGCCCCAGCAGAGTGAAGACGCCCACGGTTGCCGCAAACAGGGCATAGTACTCCACATGACCGAAAAACAGCAGCATGTACCCGCCCGACACCAGTCCTGACAGAAAGAGAATCCTGTCAGCGTTCCGTTCAAACAAACGTCTTGAAACCAGCACCGCCGCAATCGTGAAACAGAGGCCGCTGAAAACGGCTACCGCTTGATAGCTGAACAGGGCCGCCGCCATAGCATCCCCGCCAATGACGGATTTCAGCCAGCGCACGACAATCACCGTACCGAGCGAACTTGGCTTGACGATGATGTTGTCCGTGGCCAGATGCACGAGTACCTGATAACCGTCTCCGAAAAAGAACGTCCGCGCTCGCAGCAAATAGAAGGCAAGACCGAGCACCACAGTGACGGCAATCGAGAAAACGCCGTAGGAAATGGCCGCGGGGCCGGGCTTCGCCTCCTGTCGATCCGGGCCGGCGAATTTGAGACGCGCTGTCAGTTCGAGGGCAAAGAGGCCAACTACCAACAAGACAAGGGGAACCCACATGGGAAAGTAGGCCCATATATTAAGACCCCATACGCGACTCTCGGGGAAAAACGCCGCCAGGAGATATAGCGCCAGCATGAAGCAGTAAAGACCGACGGCAAATCGGTAGGTGGCGTCGGTGACGCGAGTCCTGGTGTGGGCATCCGACATATTACGGCGATCGCAGGCTGACCGGAATCTTACCCGGCCAGTGTAGCCACGTGGAAGCGAAATGTCAATCGGTAAAGGCCGGTGGTCTGCTGACCGATCTCACTCGACAGCCACCGTGAACGGGACTGATGCAACGTCAGACCTTACGTGCGAGGAAAATCAGCTCTCCCGGGTCTTTCGAACCATAGGCCGCTTTGTCGTAGTCGGCGTACAGAGCCTCAACCTCGAATCCGCAACGCTCTAAGAGGTGCTCGGCCTCGAATCGAAACAGGTAACGCATCGGGAAAGCGTGCACCAGCCGTTCCTTGCGGCCGTCGGGATGAGTGACATAGTAGATTATCTCGCACTCCTGGACCTGGGTGAAGTAGTTGCGTTTCGCGACGCGCAGCTTCCTGACGACGCGCCGTCCGTCCGGCAGAGTGAACTCCGGTTCGTCGCCAGACTCACGGGAAGCGCCGTCGTCCGTCAGGAATTTCAGACTGGGATTGAAAAGATCAAGGATGAGTCTGCCGCCGGGTTTCAGATGCCTGCGGATTGTCTGAAGGCATGACATCTGATCGTCAACAGTCTCCAGGTGCTGGAACGGCCGGAAGGGCGTCGTCACAAGGGCGAACTCCCGACCGAGGTCGAAGAGACGCATGTCCCCTCTGACCAGGGTCACTCTGTCGCGGACATCGGCGGCCTCCTGCCGGAGTCTCCTGCGACAGATGGCCAGCATGTGGTCGGACAGATCCAGTCCGGTGATCTCGACTCCCGCCGCCGCCGTGGGAATCAGCACTCGGCCAGTACCGCACCCGACCTCCAGCACCGGCCCGCCCGATTCGCGCGCAGACTGGATATAGAAGTCGATGTCCTTGCGAGCCGCATAGGGCGGGGTATCGTCGTAGAACTCCGCCACAAACGTATAATCAGCGTATCCTCCAGCGTCGTCCGTCATAAGGTCCTTTCGATGTGTCACTTACACCTGATTTACAGTGAAACAGGTTTCCTGCAAAAAACAACAACCCCCGCAAGTCATTATTGGCTTGCGGGAGCTTGAAACTTGGTGGAGCCAAGGGGGGTCGAACCCCTGACCTCATGACTGCCAGTCATGCGCTCTCCCAACTGAGCTATGGCCCCATTATCATATCTATCTTAGGCACTGATTCGGCAGAAGTCAACACAAATGTTAGCTGTAGCGCACTCATGGGGTCAGTCCAATCTGTTCTTTCGCACCAGACACAGCAGCGTGCCACAGATCACCAGCGCCAGGGATATGTAGGTAACTTTGTGATAGCTGCTCACAAACGCCGCCGATTCGGTCATTTCCGCTGAGTGTTGGGCGTGAAAGTACGAGAACAGCGCCGTTGAAAGAGCTACCCCCAAACCCATGCCGATCACACGCGTAGTGGATATAATTCCCGACACTACCGCCCGCTTAGTCTCCTTCGCAGAACCCATAGCAGCCGACGAGTTGGGGGTATTGAATATGCCGGTACCGATTCCTACCATGACAAGCGATCCGGCTATGTAGCCATTACTGCTGCCTGCTTCAAGCCCCATCAGCAGCCACAAACCGGTGGCAAGGGTAAGCATCCCAGCCGTCGTAAGCAGCCGATAGCCGATTCTATCAGAGAGCCTTCCGGCCAGCGGAGCGCATACGAACATGGTCACCGGTAAAATCATCAGGAACAGACCGACCGCCTTAGGAGGGAAGCCCTTCACATCCTGCAAGAAGAACGGCACCAGAATCAGCACGCCCGAGATGGATACAAACAGCAACAGCATGGCCGCTATGGATGTAGAGAACTGCCGGTTCCGGAAGAGATCAAGGCCAATGAGAGCTCGCTCGGGTTTCGACTCCAGAACGAAAAACACCAGGAAGGCGAGCGCCGAGACCACCCACGAACCGACTATTCGGTAGTCCGTGAGCGGGTGATCGCTCAGAAGCGAAAGCCCGACCATCGCCGTCAACAGGCCGATCGACAGCGCCAACACCCCGCCGGTTCTCATTTTCCTGGTGCTTTCCGGGACAGGGAAATCCTTGAAATACCGGAAACAGAGGATCAATCCAACCAGGCCGATGGGAAGGTTGATATAGAATATCGAAGGCCACGGCCAGATTTCCAACATGAACCCGCCCAGCGGGGGACCGGCCATCAGCCCGGCGGAAACCATCATTACCATCAGTCCGATACCCTTTCCCCGTTCCCGACGCGGAAAGACGGTGGCGACCATGCCCGTCCCTATCGCCTGGAACATCGCCGATCCGGTCGCCTGGACTACCCGGCCGAAAACAAGCATGGCGATCGTCCCACTGAGAGCACATATCAACGAGCCGACGATGAACAGGACGTATCCAAACTTGTAGGCGAAGGCGTAGCCCTTTCGTTCGGTCCAGGCTCCGAAGACCATCAGCAACGAGACCAGAGTCAGAGAATAGGCCAGCACCACCCAAGCGACAACGTTCACCGTGCAGTTCAGATCACCAGCTATGGTCGGCAGGGCTACGTTGAGGATCGAGGCGTCCAGGGTGCCCATGAAAGTCCCGATTGCACCGATAGCAAAAAACTTGTACCGGTTAGCCTGGATGAACTCTATGGACAAGAGGTGCTCGACCTTCCTAAGTTATTGTCCTAAAAAAGATTGACAACGACCAGAGACTACCATAAGCTAAGGGAAAGTTGCCGTCAACTTGTTTTTGCATACATGACTGAACAAGATTGATGCTGGTGCGTCCTTTGACTGAGTCAAGAAACTTCGGGGTATGAACAAAGAAGTCCCCGAATTGGTTAAGAGGTTTATTGAAGGTGACCAGAAGGCCTTTGCGGATCTGGTCACGCGGTTTCAAAAGAAACTGTATGCGCTGGCCTACCGAATTTTGGGCAATCATCTCGATGCAGACGAGGTTGTCCAGGAGACGTTTGTCAGGGTATACCGAAAACGCGAGGAGCTAAAGGATGTAGACTACTTTTCGACGTTTCTGGTGCGGATCGCCACCAACTACGCAATCGACCTGTTGCGTAAGCGCAAGGGACACAGCACCATACTGGAGGACACCACGTCTCTGCCGGGCAATGTCCAGTTGAGCTTATCGCACAGGGTGGCCACGCCGAGTGAAACGTTCGAAAGCAAGTGGTTGATGGAGGAGATAACCAAGGCGCTGGAGAAGCTGCCGCCGAGGCAGAAGCTCACCGCCATCCTGCATGACATCGAGGGCTACAGCAAGGCGGAAATAGCCGGTTTCTTTGAATGTCCCCAGGCTACAGTTCGGTCAAACCTCCATATTGCGCGTACAAAACTGAAGAAAATACTCAAGCAGCGACTCAGCTCGAAGGAGCAAAAATGACATGTCAAACGGCTTTGTCGCTCCTGGATGACTTCGTTGACGGCGAACTCTCACAGGCTCTGTCCGAGGAGGTCAGTGTTCACCTTGAGGGTTGCCCGAGATGTCGATCGGAGGCCAGGGAGACGATAAGCCTCAAGGAGCTTCTGAGACAAAGCGAAATCCATAGTCCCGGCCGGGATTACTGGCCTGAGACCTCACAGCTCATTCTGGCCAGAACCGTCCAATCCGCGTCGGCGCAGGAACCTCACCGCACGACGGCGGATCAGTTGGCGAACCGGCGAAACGCCTTTGCTCGGGCCCTGGTTTCCCTGGCTGCGTCGCTGGTGATTCTTGCGTCGGCTGTCGTGATCGGCCAGAGTCAGAAGTCGACCGCGACCCGCAGCAGTCCGGACAACCCTGTCCTGCTGACCAGTTCGCTGGCTCAGCAGTTGGACCCGGATTTCCAGATTGTAACGCAGGAGGAACGGACCCGACTGGCCAAGGGTATGCTCCTGATGGGCCCGCCCGGTCCGTTCGGACGCATTTCCGGTCTGATGGAGTTGACCAACCTCGCCGTACCGGGGCTCACCGAACCATAAACGGAGGAGAGAATTGAAAATCTTAACCGCCATCATTACAATCGCCTTGACCGCAGTACTGATCTTTAGTTGCACCGGAGGGGAGAAGAAAATCAGCCTTCGGTTCAAATACAAGCCTGGGATGACTCTGGGCTACGAGCAAACGACCAAGCGCACCTGGAAAGCCGTGGCCGGGGACTCCGTGATGGAAGAGGGCCACCGAACCTATTCCGTGGAGTTGACGGCCAGGGTTACCGGCCTCTCGCAAGACGGAATCGCCGAACTGCTGGACAGTACGACCTGGACCTATACCGCGCCCGGCAAGGAGGATTCGACTACACTGGACACTATCGAAATGCTGCAGGTGACGAGGACTTTCGTCGAACCCAACGGACGGGTCAGCGATGTCATCTACCTCAACAACAAGGATGTCAGTTCAATAACCTGGCTCAAGAATTACTACGAACAAGGCATGCCGGTGTTTCCCTCCGGGGAGTTGTCACCCGGCTACAGTTGGACCCAGACTACCAAGGTTCTGCTGCCCGACGAGACGATGGACGCCTCGACTACCTACCGGGTGAAGTCGCTGGCCCGCGAAGCCGGGTACGATTGCGCCGTAATTGAATTCGCCGGCAACATGATTATCCCGGTGGAGCCCAGCAAAGAAAAGTGCGGTGACTGCATCAGACGCGGTTACGACCAGATCGACGTCACCGGGGTCAGCTATTTTGCCTATAAGGAGGGCATCGTCGTCCTGGAACACCACAACTGGGAACTGGAGGGTCACCGAGAAATGGTCTGCAAGGACAAGACACAGGATTACCTGAAGATGTCACAATCTCAGATCGAGTTTCGCCTGGTGAGATTCTCGAAGCTCTGAGCGGCATTTTCCGGCGCCGTCCGAGCGTCGATTTCCCACAAACCGGTAACCGGCAGTCCCCGGCTGCCGGTTTTCTATTGCCCGCCCTGTTGTCGTCATCAGCTTTCGGTTTACATACTCAAGACTCAGGATTAGATTGGGCGCATGGTGTCACAGCGGATTATACTGGTCATAATCGATGCTTGTGGCGTAGGAGAACTCCCGGATGCTGGGGATTACGGCGACACCGGCGCCGCCACGCTTCCCAATGTCGCAGCCGCCGTTGGGGGTCTGAACATGCCGCACTGCCGCCGGCTGGGGCTGGGGAATGTTACTGTAATAAAAGGCGTGACGCCGACGCCGCAGCCGGACGGATGCTTTGGCAAAATGGCCGAGAAGGCCGCCGGAAAGGATTCCACATCCGGCCACTGGGAACTTGCGGGAGTAACGCTCAGCGCGCCCCTGCCGTTGTTCCCAAACGGATTCCCTCCTAAGCTCGTGGAAAGGTTTGAACTCAGGGCGGGAGTGAAGACGATCGGCAACGTCGCGGCCAGCGGCACGGAGATAATCCGCAGGCTCGGTGAGCGACACCTGCAAACGGGTGAGGTTATTCTCTATACGTCAGCCGATTCCGTCTTTCAGTTGGCGGCTCACGAAGACCTGTATCCCACAGAAAGGCAGTACGAGATCTGCCGGATTGCCCGGGAAATGCTTCGTGGTGAATATGGCGTGGGAAGGGTGATAGCCCGTCCCTTTATCGGATCGCCGGGCGGATTCACCCGCACCGCCGGGCGGCGTGATTTCTCACTGGCTCCGCCGTCGGAAACGATCCTGGACTTGTTGACCGAGAGAGGACGGAAGACGCTGGCTATCGGCAAGATCCATGACCTGTTTGCCGGGCGTGGCATCACCAACCACATAAAAACAAGCTGTAACCGGGATGTGTTTGAGGGAATTGAAAAGGCAGTCCACAACGATACCGAGCATGACCTGGTTTTCGCCAACTTGTGTGATTTCGACCAGCTCTGGGGCCACCGCAACGACGCCAAAGGTTTTGCCGCCGGGCTGGAGGAGTTCGATCGGGGGCTTGGCCGATTATTGCCGCTCCTGAAAGACGAAGACCTGTTGATAATCACTGCCGATCATGGCTGTGATCCCACGATCAAAAGCTCAACCGACCACACTCGGGAATACGTCCCCCTGCTTGTCTACGCCAAAGGGATTGCGGGCGGTGTGTCACTGGGAACACGCGAGACTTTCGCCGATGTAGCATGTACGATCGCGGAGGTGTTCGGTATCAAGCACAACTTTAATGGGAGCTCATTCTATTCCGCCTTATGCAAGGAGAACGTTTGATTCCATGAAAGATATTTTTGCCGATCTTAACCTTCGCTTCGATCATGCAGCCCTGCACCCGGAGGTTGATAAGCGAGCTATCCGAAAGCTCTGCGCACAGGCCCGGGAGTGGCGATTTTGCTCGGTGGCGGTCAATCCGTCGTGGGTAAGAACGGCTGCGGAGGAACTTCACGGCAGCGGCGTCAAGGTGCTTTCGGTGGCGGGGTTCCCGCTTTCGGCCAGCCGTACCGACGTCAAGGTTTTCGAGGCCGTCAAGGGGGTCAGCGACGGCGCTCGCGAGATCGACATGGTGGCCAATGTCGGCTGGTTAGTTTCGGACCGGTTCTCCGAAGTGGAAGCGGAGATTGATGAAGTCCGCCGCAACCTGCCGTACAACGTCGTCCTGAAAGTGATTATCGAGGCCGGCAAGCTCAATCGGGAACAACAGGTACTGGCAACAAAGTGCGTGGTCAACGGAGGGGCGCAGTTTGTCAAAACCTGTACCGGGTTTTTCGGCGGTGCTACTGTCGAGCAGGTTCGCACGCTGCATGAGGCCTCCGGGGGGGAAATCGAAGTAAAGGCATCCGGTGGCATACGGACGCTTGAGCAGTGCCGCCATCTGCTTGAAGCTGGGGCTACCCGACTGGGGAGTTCATCCTCGGTCGAGATCATGCAGGAGCTGGAACAGACGGGGGCGTGAGGAGGGGTGGGCGCTGAGGGATTAGATAGTGTTTGACAAGGCGGGCAACATTCGTATTATCGTTTATGAATCCTGTCACACATACCGGCGAGGAAAGAGCCAAGACTGTAATCATAGTAGGCGCCGGTGGTACTGTGGGGGAGGTTCCCAAAAGACCACCCAACAAGCGACCTCCTCTTGATAGGGGATTCTTTTCCGTTGCCCTTAAAACCAATAAGGCAGATACCACCCCAATAGTTGACTACTTGCGCATGGAATATGGTCGTGATTTCAGCTTGCCGGTGAATGACTCGCTTGAGGCGGCCATGGTGCTGCTATATTCGATAACCGGGGACTCCAGGCAGGAGCGCATCGCCGGTACGCACTTGGCTAATCTCATCCTGCTTTATGCCAAGAGAATAGCAACCACTACCGACAACCTCAAGATACACAGACGCTCCAAACTGTATCGTCTCTTTATTCAGGCCTTGCGTGCCAAGATTGAACCAGCAGACTTGACCTTGCTGACCTTCAATCAAGACCTGCACATTGAGAAGACGTTGTTGGAAATCCACCGACAGCATGGCTCTGTACTGCCGCTCCAATCATGGTTTGCGCTTCCCAAGATGTACTGCCTGCCTAAGCCGTTCCCGATCAGAGGACGGAGTTCATCTGATCCACTGTTTCCAATTATAGGGCATGATGATCCGTGTGTAGCCGTTCTGAAACTGCATGGATCATTCAACTGGTACTCAGTACATCGAAGTAGCAGACCCAACTCAGACGTGCTTTTCAATCCCGGTCGACGTCTCTATGTTTCAAATAGTGCAACTACCCGAGCCTACTTTACCGTTCGACACAGGAAACGAACGGATCATGCGCGACCGATTATCATCCCGCCAGTCAGTCACAAATCGGCCATCCTGCAGAAAGATGTTCGAGAACTGTGGGCAGTTGCGGATCAGCGACTCAGACAGGCGACCAGGATCATTGTCTTTGGATACTCGTGTCCCGAATCGGACTTGGAAAGCGCTTCTCTAATCGGTCGATGTCTCAATGCCACGCGGCGCTCATTCGCCCTTCACATAGTTGACCCCAATCCGGCTACGGTTTCGCGATTCCACGATCTTACTCACTGTCCTCGAATCCATTACTACGATTCCATCGATCAGTTTCTTTCAGTCGGTCAGTCGATCTTCAACTGAGCGCGATCGCTCCGCGGCCCTTCCCCCCCCAACCCCACCCACACAAAAACCAACATCAGCAGTTGGACTTTCGCGCCAACATGGTTATTTTATACTCAGAAGTATGGAACCGAAGGGTCCTGACAGGCGGCCGTTTCTGGGCATGTTTTTCACGTGCTGCCGCGTGTATTCGCGAATATATCTGAACCGGAAACAGACCGCCTTCGTGGGCTGGTGCCCCAAGTGCGCCGCCAGAGTAGAGGTAAGAGTCTCCCCCACCGGATCCGACAGCCGGTTCTTCACAGCCGATTAGGCAAGGTGTGACCAATCATGGGACTGCTGAAATCGAAAATAGTGGTCGCCCCCATGGGCGAGATTGAGTTCCCCATGATCACTCGCCTGGCGGCGGAAATCGGGCCGGTGTTCAACCGCTCGGTCGATATCCTCAAGGGCATGAAGATGCCGACCGAAGCCCACAACGTCGTTCGCAATCAGTACTACGCCCTGGTCATACTCGCCAAACTGGAAAGAACAAAATCCAACGCCCGCGAAAAAGTGATTGCCGTCTGTGAAGAAGATTTATATCTCCCTGACGAGAATTACATCCTGGGGCATGCTGATGTGCTTTCGGGCACGGCGGTGGTCTCGCTGTACCATTTCCGGCAGGAGTTCTATGGCCTCCCCGAAGACGACAGCAAGATATACCCCCGGTTGTTCAAGGAAACGGCGCACCAGGTAGGACATTTGTTCAACTTGAGCGAGTGCCGCAACCCCAAATGTGTGAACTACTTCAGCCAGATGATGCTGGATATCGACAACAAGCAGGACCGCTTCTGTGACATCTGTCGCCGCCAGCTTACCGGCATGGTATAGCGACAGGACAGGAGTCACCTCTCAGGATGAATCTTGACCAGATAGTCGACCGGCTCAGAGGCGACCGGGCCATTAACCGGAATATCGCCCACTGGAAGACATTCCCTCCGCGCGAAGCCGTGTACGCCGACTTTCCGGACAGTGTCGACAGGCGGCTCGTGGCCACCTTTGCTGAGAAGGGGATCGACCGGCTGTACTCTCACCAGGCCGAGGCAGTCCAACTGGTTCAGCAGGGGAGAAACGTGGTCGTTGTCACGCCGACCGCATCGGGTAAAACCCTGTGTTACAACCTGCCGGTCCTGGATCGAATACTCAAACAGCCGGAGTCGCGGGCGCTGTACCTTTTTCCCACTAAGGCTCTTTCCCAGGATCAGGTGAACGAATTGTACGACCTGATTCAGAAGCTGGACGTTGATATCAAGACGTATACCTACGACGGCGACACGCCCCAGACAGCTCGTCGGGCTATCCGCAGCGCGGGGCATATAGTCGTGACCAATCCGGACATGCTGCACGCCGGTATTCTCCCCCACCACACCAAGTGGATCAAGCTGTTCGAGAACCTCAAGTACGTGGTGATCGACGAAGTACACCAGTATCGTGGTGTGTTCGGGTCGCACCTGGCGAACGTTGTCAAGCGACTGAAGCGCATATGCCGGTTTTACGGAACCAATCCGACGTTTATTTGCTGCTCGGCCACTATCGCCAATCCGGACGAACTCGCCCGTCGCATCATAGGCGCCAACGTCGCCCTAATCGACAACAACGGTGCGCCGTCCGGTGAGAAACATTTCCTCATCTACAACCCGCCGGTAATCAACAGCCAGCTTGGGATTCGCAAATCGGCCGTAAATGAGGCTGCCCGACTGGCAGCGGGTTTCCTTCGCTCCGGGATTCAGACCATCGTGTTCGCGCACTACCGCCTGTACGTGGAGGTCCTGCTCACCTATCTCCAGCGGGAGTTGGAAGGAAGCTTCGGACGGGGCATAAACATAGCCGGCTACCGGGGAGGTTACCTGCCGAACGAACGTCGCCGCATTGAGCGGGGGCTGCGTGACGGCTCCATCACCGGGGTCGTGTCCACCAATGCTCTGGAATTGGGGATCGATATCGGCAGTCTGGACGTGTCGATAATCGTCGGCTACCCGGGTTCCATTGCCTCGCTGCATCAGCAGGCTGGACGCGCCGGACGTCGTTCCGGCACCTCTCTCACGATCATGATCGCCAGTTCAACTCCCCTTAATCAGTTCCTTTGCGCCGAACCGAAATACATTTTCGAGCGCACTCCTGAATCGGGAGTAATCGACCCGGACAACCTGATAATCCGCACCAGCCACCTCAAGTGCGCTACCTTCGAATTGCCCTTCGACGATGAGGACGCCCGGCAACAGGACGGTTCGGTCGAGATTCTTGATTACCTGGCCGAGAGCGACATCCTGCGTAAGACGGGTGATCGCTACTACTGGTCCTCCGAGATATACCCGGCCCAGCAGGTGTCGTTGAGATCGGCCTCTCCGGAGAACTTCGTCATTCTCAACGAAAGCAACAACTGCGAGGTCGTGGGGGAAGTGGACTATTTCTCCGCCCCTATGTTCCTGCACCCGGAGGCGATCTACCTGCACGCAGCCAACCAGTACCAGGTGACGAATCTTGACTGGGAAGGGAGAAAGGCGTACGTGAAGGAGGTCAAGGTCGACTACTACACCGACGCCGAGACCAAGTATGACCTGAAGGTGCTGAACGTGAACAGCAAAGCACAGTCAGGAGAGGCGGTTATGAGCTGTGGCGAGGTCTCGGTCACCAACACAACCGTCCTTTTCAAGAAGATCAAGTTCCAGACACACGAGAACGTCGGTTCGGGACGTCTCGAGATGCCTGAGCTGGAGATGCACACCGACGCCTTCTGGTACGCCTTTCCCGGCGACGTGGCCTTCAGGGTCGGCCTGGACGGAACCCGGTTCGGTGGCGCCCTGCGGGGGCTGGCCAACATTATAGGAAAGATCGCGCCGCTCTGGGTGATGTGCGACCCACGCGACCTGCGATCTATCTCACAGTTGCGGGCGCCGTTCACCGAGTTGCCCACCATATACATCTATGAGAATATCCCCGGAGGGGTGGGTCTCTCCGAGAAGCTCTTCAGTGAGCGCGAGAATCTCTTTAAGTCCTGCCTCGATCATGTCGAATCCTGCCCCTGCGAGTCCGGCTGCCCGACCTGTGTCGGACCGGAGATGGAAGTCGGCACTGGTGGCAAGGACGGCGTCGTCCGTCTGCTCCAGTTCATGCTGGCTGTAGCGCCGGTATGATTGAACAGCCTTGGGGAAACCCGCCGAGTGGCAACCGATAAACGCGCGAAAATCGTTTCGTTTTGTGGGTTTTCATCTTCGGTTCACAGGATCGGTAGTGATTCTGCGGCCTGCATGAGTTGCAGGTGATACAGGAGGAGGAAGGCGCGTGTGAGTTGTCGGTCGAGGCGCATTTCATATGCTAACGAACAGGCAGGCGCAATTTGGGGGGAAGTGGTGGTGATTTTGTGAGGGGTGAAGTAAGGAATCGGCTTCTCTTTTTTCGTAGGTCGAAACCCCTGGTCCGAAGGACCGCCGAAGGCGGGTTTCGACACTTGACTCTTAAGCGCTATGATATGAGCAGAATGCCTAAAGTGATTGCAAGACCTATGAAGCTGAGCCCAAAGGAAGCAATTGCGACGTTGAAGTTTAGAACACTATTCAACTGTGCCTGTGACAGGTTGAAATTGGACGCAAGTAATGTCATGGTTGATTCATAGTGGTTAATTCGATTAATGAGTACATCTTGATGGTGCTGAAATGTCAAGTTGCTTGCTGCGTCATTAGGTATGCGATAGATTGGATTGGCGTGAAAGCGAATCGCATCACCGTTCAGGGCCAGCCATTTCTGCTGCAACTCCGCCAGTTTTCTGCAGATCACCTTCAATTTCCTCTGGACCCTGCGTGAATAGACTTTGGGTATAACTAACTGGTGCAATTCTGAGTTAATGGCATTCCATTCTTCGCTGTGCGAGTAATAGCGTTCCATGAGATTGCCATACTCCGGGTTCTTTTCCGGTTTCAAATAGAGTTCCATCGGTGTAGATCCTCCGTAGCTTCCTGGGAACGTCTTTCGGATTAGGCATACATTAGGTTAGTAGGACTTCAACCGACGCTGCAATATAGTTCCGATAGTAAGGAAACATCGCAATTCCGGTAGTGGGTCAGTTTCATTTTCTCAATCTCCTTATATGTTTGACAAATCTTGAGCAGCGTATCAATATCTAAAGGCCACTGATGGATGTGGGGGCAACTCGGTAGAACATTTCTTGATACTTCTCCCTACCACGTTTGGGATAAACATGAGACTGCCCAATTGACAGTTTTCTTAGTTGCTCCACCCATCCCGTTAGGCGGTCCCTTTCCCCCTTGTACTTCTCGTCTACGTACCCCTCTTTAATTTCTGCGTATCGCCTAACTAGGAAGCATATTAGGTCAGCAACCTGAATAAGATAAACCTCTTTTGAATCACCAAAATACGGCGTATCTACGATTTGATCTAACGGCTCTTGCTTGGCCCCCCGATCATAGTAATTCCCACTCCAAGCTGGAGGTGTAGCTACAAGATCAGTAAAGCGAACACGCTCTCTTTCTTCATTATCAAAAACAAATAGGGTGTGCCCTTTGTTACTGCGCTGGGACTGGTGGCACTTCTGGATTGAGAGGATAATATGAAACCCCATGAATCGCCACACGGACTGCAATTCGTCTGGGATGAATTGCTTGGCAAACTCTTGTTTATAGGATTCTTTGTCTACTGCACAAAAGACGACCCTATGCTTCCTATCTTTGAGCCAATTGAGTACCGTTGTGATACCTTCGGCTCGTTTGGTACCATCAAGTTGATACCATAGTCCCCGCCCATTGTAAAAATTCCTGGTGTGTATTTCAGAAACCGTTCTTCCGAAACTCTTTGTGAGGACGGTCAGAAGATTGCCCCAATGTTGTTTTGTTATGTGCATTCTCGTTGAGTCAACGACTATCCCGGCCATAGTAGCGATAGGCTCGGAGCCCGTTCCGCTTTCGTCACAATAGCACAATTTCAAGGAATTCCCCCGAGTTATTTGGTTTCTCTGCTCATAATTTAACGGGTAACGAATATTGATTTCATAGCACTATCTTTCTTCGGTACCCCACCCAACGGGTGGGCGTATATTGGACGTGCAGCCATGTCCATTTGCAGAGGGATGTCTTTGTGTCCATTTGTACAATATAACTCAATCATTCCACTATGACAACTTTGAAACCCGAACTGTATTTGACGGAGATTTCGGAGAATAAAGGATAGGCTTCGCCGATGTCGAAACCTCGCTTCGCGACCCCTTCGGGTCAGGGGTTTCGACCTACAAGCGAAGACTGGATTCTGGCCTGTGCCAGAATGACTCAGAGGGAGAAGATGGATTCCCGCCTTCGGGACTTTCCAAAAACTATCGGGTGTTGGTTGTTTCTTTCTTTATGAGGTGTTGTGACAATGGGCATCATTTTGTTGTCACCATCGAAGATTCAGTCGTGGATGCCTCAGGGGCCCCAGGTC
>Ga0114922_10000567_pt1 | contig 35373 bp, 28 predicted proteins | sample AartaG_FD_100975 | JGI IMG/M metagenome (GOLD analysis project Ga0114922, IMG submission 100975) | Deep subsurface microbial communities from Aarhus Bay to uncover new lineages of life (NeLLi) - Aarhus_00045 metaG | ecosystem: Environmental > Aquatic > Marine > Oceanic > Sediment | place... | reverse complement strand
GGAAACGATCCTCCCCCTCTTTTTATTGGCGCGGCATTTTTTTTGTCGCAGGAGGGGGGTGTGTTTCCCACCCCCCCCCCCCCCCCGCTATAGATCGCGGTTCCGAATCCAGCCGGAGACAGGGTGAGAAACCCGGTGCTGTGGGCGACCGGCATTCCGCGGTTGTCCCATCGATTCGGTTTTCATGTTCTGCAGGGTTCTGGTCCGACGGAGTTGGATCGTGACACTCGGTGGCCGGTTCGATGGTTAGGCCAGTGCCGACTTAGGGGAAAAGAGATAACTCGCTGTTTTGCAGCGCGTTATTAAACTCAGCGGGGTGGAAAAGACTCGAACTCACTGACTTTTGTCTACCCAAACTCCAGCTTATCCACTGCATCTGCCAGATGTTCGGGCGCCAGGTGGGCATAGATCATGGTGGTCTGAATATCGGAGTGGCCCATGAGCTTCTGAACTGTGGGGAGATCAACGCCGCTCATCACCAAATGGGAAGCAAACGTATGTCGCAACGTGTGAACCTTGGTCAGGCCATCGATATCAGCCTGCTTGGCTGTCCGAATCAATTGCTCCCGCAACTTGGTGCGAATCTTACCACCATCCCTATGGGAAAACACGAAGTCGCTCTGCAGATGTTGATCGTTCCCCTCTTTCAGTCGACGAAGCAGTTCCAACAACTGGCCGCCAATTGGTATCTCTCTCTCGCCTGTCTTGGGTTGCCAGAACTCCTTACGGCGAATACTGATCTTCCGGCGCTCAAAGTCGACATCATCCCAGATCAGATTCTCCAGCTCCGCCTTGCGCATGCCACTGTTGAGAAAAGTGAAGTAGATTGGATAGAGGTCGTCGGAACTGGCATCCAACAGCCGTCGACACTCATCCTTGGTCAGGAACCGCGCCGGCTTGGCATCGTTGACCTTCAGCTTCAGGACATTCTTGGTCGGGTTCTCACGAAGGTACCCCCACTTGATGCCCAGGTTGAACACGGTCCTTAGAACACCGACCTCGAAGTTGATGGTATGCGCCCGCGCACCACGACGAGTGTACTCCCGGACATCATCCTCCGATTCAACAGGCTGACCGTTGGGATTGGTCCAGTTATTCTTGCGGGTTGTCTTGTATCGATCAATCACTTCGGTTGTGACTTGAGACACAAAGCCAATGCCGGAGTATTTGGCCTTCAGGAAGGCCAGGAAGTGCTCTATGACAGCACGGTATCGACTCGTCGTCGTTGGCTGATGGTTGGTCCGGGAGTATTCCAGAACGCGTTCGAAGAACTTCTCAGTACCGATGTCATTCTTGGTGAAACCGAACTCGTCGCGAGCGATCTTGACTTCGGCGTCCTTAAGAGCCAGTTCGGCAATCTTCTTGGAAGTGCCAACTTTCCTCCTGATACGCCGGCCTTTCACCCGGATATCGATGCACCACTGTTTTCCTCTCTTGTAGATTCTTGCCATAATGGGCTTCTCCAAGTTGGCACGTATTAGGCACAGCCACTTTCCACCCCCAATATCGGCATATCTAATCCGTTGTCAAGTAAAACCTTACGTAATCAAGCAGAAATAAAGCGGAGAGGCAGGGATTCGAACCCTGGATAGGGGTTACCTATACACGCTTTCCAGGCGTGCTCCTTAAACCACTCGGACACCTCTCCGTACGAGCATAATCGGCCCCTCTGTGACCGACACACAAGCCGCTAATTAATGCCAAATCGATCGAAAGACAAGCTCAATTACCGAGCCGCGATGATGCGCTGCTCAGTCCGGTCAGACGCCGTGTTTGAGTTGGTGGTGCCCGGTGAAGAACTTCCGTACCGTCAATTCAACCGCCACCACCGAAGTGACCGTCACCGCGGCGAGGAGCATGTATGCCACAATAACCTGCAGCAGCACCGCCTCCAACGGATCGGCTCCGGCTAAGATCATACCCGTCATAGCGCCGGGCAGGGCAACTATGCCGACCGTCTTCAGGAAGTTGAGTATGGAAATCATTCCCGTGCGGGCGGCGGCGCGCTGATAGTCGCCCGACGCGCACCGCCAGCTTTTCCCCAGGGCCAGTGAGGTCTCAAGGCGCAGTCGGTTGCTTCTGATATCGGAGGTGAGGCGATCTATGGTCAGAGCCGAGGCGTTCATGGCGTTGCCGATGATCATCCCTGAAAGCGGGATAACGTAGCGGGCCTCAAACGTGATGATGTCCAGGACCAGCATCGTACCTAAGGTAAGAGAAGATCCGACAAACATCGCCGCCACGGCGACCGCGAACGAACCTTTGAGAGATTTCACGCGCCCCGAGGCGGCGCGAGCGCCGACAGTCAGCATGATCAGCATTGCCAGCACAATGAGCCAGATTGACTCCAGGTCGAAAATGAACTGAAGCGCGTAACCTACCGCCACAAGCTGGATGACGGCGCGAATCGACCCGAAGGCCATATCCTTAGCTACCGACAGACCGCGCCAGCGGCCGACTCCCACTGCAACGGCGACGAGCACCAGCGCCAGCAGGACCTCCGTGAATCCCGGTGACGTCATGTCAACTCCCGATCCCGGTACTTGCGGCCCAGCGCTGTCCGGGGCCTGCTGACCACTTCTTCGCAAGGGCCGGACTCCACCAACTTGCCGTCGACCATCAGCAGAGCCTCTCCCCCCATGCGAATCGCCTGCTCCGGATTGTGACTGACCATGATGACCGTCAATCCCTTCTCGTCTGCCATGCGCCTTATGAGCGACTCAATCGCCTCCGAATGGCCGGGATCCAGAGCCGAGGTCGGCTCATCGAGGAGAGCTACGGATGGTTCCGTCGCCAGCAATCTTGCCAGCGCCACGCGCTGCTTCTCCCCGACGCTCAGGTTGTCCCCGTCGGCATCAATCAGTTCGCCCGTGATCTGCGCCAGGTTCGCCAGACTTACCAGTTCTTCATCGGTAAGCCCGGCGTCGGCATAGCGGATATTGTCGCGCGCGGTGCCCTCAAACAGGTAAGGCGTCTGAAAAAGACAGCCCACGCGACGGCGCAGTTCACAGGGCGGGATCGTTTCCACATCCACACCATCGAAAAGGACCTTTCCACCACCTGGTTCATCGAGACGGTTTACAAGGCGCAGCAGCGAGGTTTTTCCGGCCCCGGAAGGACCCAGAATACAGTGGATTTTTCCTCTCTGGAAGGAGTACGTGAAATCGTCCACGATCGCCCTGGTTCCTTTGCCCGTCGAGACTGATCGCGAAAGACCTCTCAGCTCAAGAGCAACGGCGGATGACACTGTTTACTCCTCCGGGGTGTTGCCGAAGTACAGATAGCGATTGAGCAGTTTTACGTATTCGGACCAGCCGGTTTCGCCCTGTCTTTCACGAATTCGGTCTATGGCGCCCATCTTGCTGTCTATCTCGTCACAGTAGTACAGCACGAACGCCTCGGGCATCTGCGGCACCACCGGTGATGCGTACTCGAGCTCGCCGTGATGGGCGAGAAGCATGTGTCTGAGTTCGGTCAAGAGCGAGTCGGGGAAGGCCTCGATTGTCGCGGCGCGCTCCGATATCCACCGGTCGACGATACAGATGTGGCCGACCAGCCGGCCCTCGGTGGTGTAGTCGATCACGATATCGGTGGAATACTGGGCCATCTTCCCCGCATCGTGAAAAAGTCCGCCGAAAACAAGGTAGTCCTTGTTGAGGAAATCGTAGTTGGCCGCTACGCCCAGGGCCAGTTCGGCCACGTTGGCTGAATGTTCGGCGAGTCCGCCGATACACGCGTGATGCCAGAGCTTGCCGGCAGCGGCATGAAGGAAGGCCTCCAGGTACTCCTCATCCTTCAGGAACGAGTCGGTCAGGGACTTAATGTAGTTGTTCTCTATCCTGTCCGCGAGGGCGAGTATGCGCGCGCGACGTTGTTCGAGAGGCTGCGCGGAGTGCGGCATGATGTCCTCCAGCGCGTACTCATCATCCCCGGCCGGCCGGATTCGTTCTATTGAAAGCTGCCGTCTGTTGTTGTACTCGCCGACCACACCTTGCACCTTTACAACCATCCCTTCGGCCAACTCGACCAAGCTGAACTGGTCCGGTTTCCAGATGACACCGGCTATTCTGCCCGAACTGTCTCCCAGTTCGAGTGTGATGAACTTACCTCGTGTGAACTCACGCACGACCTTCTTGCGCACCGAGAAGAACCCGGTGACGCGGTCCTCGAGAACGAAATCGGTGATGCGTTTGTCATCCATACCGGTCAATCTAACACCAACGACGTCGATAAACCAACCAAATCTTTGAAGCAGGCCCGGTGGTGCGAGCGGCCCGGCTCCCGCTGTGGCAGACAACGCCACCGGCAACAGGCCTGCCGAGAGCGCCTCCCTCTCGCTCCCGGGGACAAAGCAACACGGTTGCGTGTCGGCGCTCGAAGATAAGCTTTGCTATGGCGTGTATAAGAGGTATATTGGCTTGATTTATGCTTATACTTAACAGATACATCCTGAAGGAACACATCGGGCCGTTCTTCTTCGCCTTCTTCACCATAACGTTTCTACTGATCATCGACCTGGTACCGAAGATCATCGATCACGTCATCGACAAGGACCTCGGTATCTGGGTTGTCCTCGAGATTGTCGGACTGAATCTGGCCTGGATGCTGGCTCTCTCGGTACCCATGTCGGTGCTGGTGGCGACTCTGATGGCGTTCGGCCGTCTGACCTCGGACTTCGAGATTATCGCCATCAAAGCTTCCGGGATCAACCTGCTGCGAATCCTCGTCCCCCTTCTGATGGTGGCTGCGGTGGTGATGTTCGGCATGATCCATTTCAACGACAAGATACTGCCCGATCTGAACAAGCGTTCCCGGCTCCTGTGGGGAGACATATCGGTCATGCGCCCGACACTTGTTTTCCGGTCCGATGTTTTCACCTCCGACATCCCCGGTTTTCTGGTGCTGATTGACAAGATAGACCATGCCACCTCGCGTGTCGAAGGTGTCCGCATCACGGAGACCAGGGAGTTCACGAAACCGCGCATTATCGTCGCCGAACACGGCTATATGGAAATGACCAGCGGCGGCACCAATATGCGCTTCACTCTCTACAACGGGGAGATCCACTCACTGGATATCAACGAACCGGCCAATTACCGCAAAGTGGACTTCCAGGAGCACATTATCAACGTATTCGACGCCGGGTCGCAACTGGTTCGAACCGAGTCGGATTACCGTAATGACCGTGAGATGCCGATTGGCCGGATGCAGAGCAAAGTCGACCGCGCCATGACCGCCATCACACCCTTCCGAGAGAACATCAACGCCAGCGTGTCAGGTGTTCTGCGCCAACTTTTCGTGGACAGTCTGGCCTGGCATAAGGCGGGCGAGATGACCGATTCTGCCGCCTACGAGGAAATCCGGGCCAACGCTGCCGCTTTCGCCCGCAAAGTGGAAAGGGGCCGACGACAGATTCTGGCCCAGAGAAAGACCGCCAATAAATACAATATCGAGATCCATAAGAAATACTCCATCCCCGCTGCATCACTGGCCTTCGTCATACTGGGGGCTCCGCTGGCCGTGCTCTCCAGGCGTGGTGGCATGGGACTGGCCATCGCCATTTCCATCTTCCTGTTCATCATCTACTGGGCCTTCCTGATCGGCGGTGAAGACCTCGCCGATCGCGGCCTTGTCTCGCCCTTCTGGGCTATGTGGGGCGCCAACGTCCTCATGGGGGTCCTGGGACTATATCTGCTCTATGTTGTTGTCAGCGAAAAGCCGGTGCTGGCCTACTTTCGGAGGAAGAGGTAACAGGCGCCATGATCAGGATTGTCGATCGCTACCTCCTCAAGTTTTTCTTTATGTCGCTGCTGGTAGTAGCTGTAGCAGTGGGGCTTACCATCATCGTCATAAATGCCGTCGAGGAGTTGCGCGACTTCATCGACCACAACGTTTCCCTGGCGATGATAGTCGAGTACTATGTCTATTTCGGCGGTTGGGTGATCAAGTCGTTTTTCCCGATGTTCGTCCTGTTGGCTACGCTCTTCTCGGTTTCAATCCTTGCCAGGAGAAATGAAATTTTGGCCATGAAGGCATCAGGGCTTTCGCTCTACCGGATCGCGGCGCCATTCCTTCTGACGACCCTGCTTCTGGCGGGCGGCCATTTCTATTACAACGAGTTCCTGTATCCGCAGGCCAACATGAAGCGGCTCGAGATCAAGAACTTCACTATCGAGCGCCGGTCGCAAAGGGTGCACAATCAGATTGCCAACATTTACCGTCAGATTCAAAAGGGCCATTTCTACACCATTGCCAGCTTCAATGTCAAGAGGGCCGAGGGAACAGACGTGCGCCTTTTCAAGACGGAAGGCAACCGCCTTCGAGAGATCATTACCGCCGCTCGCATTGAGTACTCCGATCACCAGTGGGTTGCCAAGCAGGGTGTCGTTCGCACGTTCGACGCCCTGGGAGAATCCTACGAACCGTTTCACGTTATGATCCTGAGCGAAATCCAGGAAAAGCCTGTCGATTTCTCCAAGCGGGTAGGAAAACCGGAAGACATGGGCTACCAGGACCTGAAGACTTACATTGAAACGATGAAACGCACCGGCGGTCCCTATGTGCGGGAGGCGATTGACCTGGACATGAAGTTCTCCTACCCGCTGTCGTCATGTATCGTGGTGCTGATATGCATTCCCTTTGCGGCTAGTCCGAAAAGGGGCGGCATTGCCGTTTCGATTGCAGTTGGGACGCTGATTTCACTGGCCTATTTCGTGCTTCTCCGGAGTTTGCAGTCCGCCGGCTACAATGAGAAAGTCCCCAGAGAATTGGCGGTATGGGGCGTCAACGGTCTCTTCCTGCTGATAGGCCTGATTGCGATGCTCAAAGCGAGAAAATAATGTCCCATCCCGATCACGAGAAGAACCGCGTCGCCTGGAACGAGATGGTCGAAGTCCACTGGAAACATGCGGATTACAAAGTCAGGGAGTTCCTTGAGGGATGGTGCAGCCTGCACAACATTGAACTGCGCGAATTCGGTGACGTGAGCGGTAAGCGGCTGCTGCACCTGATGTGTCAGTTTGGGATGGACGCTCTCTCATGGGCACGCCGCGGCGTCATCGTGACCGGGGTGGATATCTCCGACGCGTCAATCAAGCGGGCCCACAAGCTCAAACAGATGGCCGACCTTAAGGCCGAATTCTACCGCTGCGATATACTGGACCTGGTGGGTGTCATCGACGGGAAGTTCGACATCGTCTACCAGTCTTATGGTACCCATTGCTGGATCTGCGACCTCGACCGGTGGGCGCAGGTGATCGCACACTATTTGAAGCCGGGCGGCTTCTTTTTTATCATCGATTCCCACCCCATCAGCGCCATATATGAAGATACTAACTGTTCCTACCTGAGCGGAGGGCCTTTCCGATACTCCGACCAGCCGGACTACTGCGACCGCGACCATATCATTGAGTCTGAACTGGTCGAGTTTCAGCACCCGCTGTCGGCATTCGTCAACGCGCTGATCGGGGCCGGACTCGTCATTGAGAGAATGGACGAGTATGACAAAGGCTACTATCCCGTACAAGAGGACTGGTACGAGCAGGACGGTTACTGGTATCCTCCCGGCGGTCCCCCACGCTACCCGCTGATGTTTTCGCTCAAAGCCCGCAAGCCGAAGTAGGCTGGGGCGCCTGCGCCCTTGAAACCTCTGCCGCACATATTCCGCGGGGCCACACCCGCGAATATGTCGCAGACATGGCCCCACGCTGTGCGGTACGGAAGTCGCCATACAGCCATCCTTCTCCCCCGTGGCTGTCCAGGCATCAAACGCCGCTAATCCGTTTGGTACAGAACCCTGGCGGCAATCAGATCGATCTCACTGGTGATGGCGTCCGCCGCACCTGCCTCACCAGGGTTGAACGCGAAGCGTTCCAGTCCCAGCGTGATAACGTCCCCCGGTGTGATCGGGCCGTGTTTTGCAAGCGACCACATCTCAATTGAACTGTGGGAGACTCTCTCCTTGCGAAGACCCCAGAATGACCTCACGTGACGGTTGAATCCCTTCAAAGGAGTCTTGGATGCGTCTTTCCGGTCGTATACAATCGACCACTTGAGGTTCCCGTCCTGAGTCGGGGAATACCAGATGAACTCGACCAGGAAATCACTAAGGCCGTCCCAATCTGACGGCACACTGAACGTCACGAAGCAGGCCGGGGACCCGCTATAGGGGTAGCTGAGAGTGGGAAACGCGTTTTGAGTTCCGACATCCTGGATGATGTTTTTCGTTACCCCGCCGGTCTTGTTACTGCCCAGGATGTCAAGATCGATCGCTTTCCATCCTTCGGGGAGAGCTGTCGGCACCTGGAACCAGACATTGAGTTCCGGGTCGCCCAGAACATTGAAGAGATTGAACTCAAGCTGAGCCGTAGATGATGTGCCGTAAACGTCAAACATGTACAGCTTGGCCTGATTGGTAATGTCTCCAAAGGAGCCGATGCCGTCATTGAAGGCCGCTTTGTAGACCCCCTTGGCCAACTCGTCGTTGTATCCTCCATAGCTGTTACGAGATGAACCCCAGAAAGCCACGGCGCCGGATTGTCCCGCGGAACCGCCTGCTTTCAGCCAGGCTTCTCCGAAACAATCGCTCGTGGCGTGGTCAAACCAGCCCGTCTGGCAGGTGGGCGTGATTATCGACGGCAGCATTCCGTTGTTGTTCAGATTCAGGACATCGGCATTTCGAAAATCGCCGGTCGCCCAGCCGGTAACACCGCCGTGACCGCGGTAATTCAGGATAATGCGGCCTTCATTGGCGGCATCAGCGATGTTGGTCTTGGTTGCCGTGCCGGTTGACCGGTAGAAGCGATCTACTTCGTATCCCCGGTCGGTCAGAAAGGTGTGTATCCAGTTCGAGGTGTTCTCAAAGTAACCTTCATCGGAGACTAACGATACCCGGGAATACCATTCATCGGGAGACGTTACCGGCGTCTTTTCGTATCCAATCGTCTTGGCCACCATCCCGATTACGTCCGCCTCCGTCTTGGCGGGGAAGCGGCCCACCGCAAGGTCAGGCAGGAAGTCATCGCCGTCAACGGTGGCATAGTAAAGGTCCGAGGCACAGGAACCACCGCCGTGGGTGTAAAGATGGGTGGGCACCAGTTCAACATCGCCGACCAACAGTACCCAGGACGGTCGTGTCGCCCAGTGGTGGTAGGCGTTACTGATGTAATCGCGAATGTCCGCGTCGGAACTGCCGACAGTGGACATCTTCACGATCTTGGTCCCCAGACCCTTAGCTCGCTTCCACTCGGCCAGGGGAGTGATTTCATCCACGAACTGGTCGTCGGTAATAATCAGGTATTGCGCCCTCTGGAACAAGACGAGGAAGTCTTTCACCAAGCCGATATTGACCAGATGTTTGTACTGTTTCCAATAAGCCGGTGTGACCTCCAGCTTCTCCTTGACGGGGACGCCGATGAACGTTCGCGGTCTCGCTGCCGAGTCGACGAATTCCACCCTGACATCAAGCTCTGTGAAGACCTTGAGGATTTCCCGCGAGGGGTTGTACTGGACCGGGAATACTTCCAACTGCACCACTTTCAGGCCGCCCATGATCATCGGCTCTGAAACCGAAACGATCTGAGGGGGATAGAATTGATTCGTCCTATAGAACTTCCTGTCCATGGTGAATTCCGTGCGATACGGCCCCCCCTGCTCAACAACCGGTTCCTGAGCGGGATAGATTTTGTATCCGCGGCGAATCGCGTACGACGTATCGCCGATCTCGACCTTCACCGTGGCGCCTTTAGGTACCGCCACAAGTCTGCGGATGACCGGCAGATTGGGCTTGCCGATCTCCTCCAGAAAGCCTGCCCCCGGAATAGCAATACTCTGGAAGCGACCCGGCTTCTCGATCTTTATCTCCTGAACAAAGCCGTCAACCTTCAGACTCAGCGCGAGTTCCCGGTCGGTCGATACCTCTGCCTTCAGATCATAGGAAGTCGGCACACCGCGTCCGGTGACTGTAGCCCAGCCCGCCTCTTTCTGAATCTTCGGTGTACGCTTGAAGATGGGAGCACAATGCGGAACCAGGAGTAAGACCATAAACAAGCCAAGACTCGCCAGAACGCGTCCCCTTCTCTCATGCAAATTACTACTGTTATCCATAACAGCACCTCCTCTTTTGAGATAGATTTTCAATCGGTACTATCGAACGGTCTGGACAAGCCAATTCTCTGTCGCGGTCAGCACAAGTCAGATCATTGCCCGGACGAGCCGGCCAACTGAATGCGTTTCGGGCGAATGAAACGGCAACGGAAGAATGCCTCTGACAGCCGCGAACCAAGTACCGGCCCCACCAGCCGAACAGAGCATCACGAAGATGCCACGTAGCATTCTACCATCGCTACCCTCCTTCCAGTTGCTTGAATGAGACCCAGTTCACCGCCTTTACCCCATGTTCGTTATTGGGCAAAAGATATCGAAATTACCCTTGTTTCAAGGATTGACATCGTAGACAGCTTGTCAACCCCAAAAATCAAAAAAAACGGCGTCACTCCGCGCTGGCGGCATGACTATCGACCTGTTTCATGCGTGGAGGAATACCCATTCACACAGTCGAGGCACGAAGGGCGATCAGGCTCACTGGGTAGACGCGACCAAGCAGCCTCAGACATAAAATTGGCTGGAGGGCCTGCCGCAAGTATCGCGGGAAAGACCTCGTGTATCGAGCGGAACAGCCATCGGTTGGACGCGGAAAGCTGAGTACCGGTTAGATGCCTTTGAGAAATCCGGCTTTGTGCTCCACAGCCAGTAGACACAAATACCCTGGAGTTGTAGGCATGGACTTGTGCGGCAAGCCGCCCCGGCTGTTTTTGCTTGTGAGCCACATGGCGGCTGTTTATCATGGAGGGCCGAGGTGAAACTGCCGGATGCCGGCGCCGTATTGACACAAAGGAAGAAGCAAGCCTTTGCAGGATAACGAAGGAGCGCTGATCAAGCAGGCCCTGAAGGGAGATCAGAAGGCATATACGCAGTTGACCGAGAGGCATCGGTCATCCGTGTACCAAATTGTCTTCAAGATCGTTCGGGACCGGGAGACGGCTGCCGACCTGGTTCAGGAAACGTTTATGAAGGCCTTCGCGTCACTGACCAGTTATCGATCCGAGTACAGGTTCTCGACCTGGCTGTACAAAATCGCCGCCAATAGTTCCATCGATCACCTCCGCAAGAAGCGAATTCGCGCCCTGTCGCTGGATCGGCCGCTGGAAACCAGGAACGGAACGGTTGAGATTGAAGTCGCTGACTATTCCTATCACCCTGGTCGGGACCTCGAGCGAAAGGAGCAGAGGTCTACCATCGACGAAGCAGTCAATTCACTTCCGTTCAAGTACCGCGAAGTGATTATTTACCGGCACAAGGACGATAAATCGTATGAGGAAATAGCCGATCTTCTCCGTATACCTGTCGGCACCGTAAAAGCGAGGATTTTCCGTGCCCGGGAGCTTCTGAAAAAGAAGTTGAGGCCGGCAATGTAAAGCACGGCCGGAAGGAGTTGGTTTCGTGCGGATTACTCCGCTTGTCATAGTTGCCCTTGGTCTTGTCATCCTGGCCGGCGGCCTGCCGGTCATGGCTGAAGAATTTACGTTTGACTACCAGAAGATCATCGAGACCGATCAGCCCGTAGATCTGAGACTGGAGATGGCAAGCGGAAATCTGACCGTCTCCGGTGGTGAGAGCGACCGCCTGATCATCGAGGCCGTCAAAAGAATCAGGGCCACCGGCCGTGATGAAGCCGAGGAAGTAGCCAACCACATTGAGATCAAGGTCGAGCAAACGGGCAACCTGGTGGAGATCACGACCAACTACCTGAAACTCAGTAACAGGAGCCGGTCTTTCTGGAGCAAGGTGCTGGGGGCGGGCGCCGACTCCTACGGCGACGTGGATTTCAACATCACGGTGCCGGATATCAACCTTTTCAAAATCAAGAGTACGGCCGCTGAAATAGAACTGTCCAACATTGAGGCCGAAATCGACGTGGAAAACGCCTCTGGCTCGACCCGGGGAGAATTTCTGTTCGGGCCTGTCACCGTCCGTCAGCCCGCGGGTGACATAGAGTTGAAATGGGTAGAGGGGGACATCAGGATAAACTCGAATTCGAGCCGGATTACGATCAAGCAGGTCGTCGGCGCCATAGACGTATTATCGCGGACCGGCGACGTAAGGATACAGACCGAGCTCGACAGCCCCAGGGACTACTTCGTGGAGACAACCACGGGCAAAATAACTTTCGAGGTGCCCGAGAACTCCTCGGGAATGCTGTCAATCGAAACGCGATCGGGCAACGTGACCTCCCAAGTACCGGTGGCGATTCGATCAAGGACGGGTACCCGGCTGGTAGGAGAGTTCGGCTCCGGGGGGCCACGGATAACGCTTTCGTCCTCGACGGGGGACGTGGAGGTATGCGGATTCTAACAGCGCCTGATTTTACATGGGAAGTAAAGCGGGATATGCAGATCTCATCCAACATTACGGTCATTGTTGTTTTCGTTGCGGCCCTTGTCGGTTTGGCCTGCTTCGGCGCCGTCAGCGCTCAGGAGGCCGATCGGGACGTCGGTTACGCCCCTTCTGATACTACCTTCAGCGAGATTCACCTGTCCGACGATGGTGTCATCGCGGTCGACACGGCCGGGTATGAGTGGTCCTACGATTTCGACCGGGAGACTTTCGTGTCAGGCGTCCCTGAGCGCGAATCGCCTGACGTCCCGGCGGGGCGAGACCATGTTGGTGAGACCGTTGATCTTCCCGTCCACGAGCGGTGCGTTGATGAAAAGCAGGTGAGTCCGTTCGAGCGGAGGTCAATCACCGTCGGGTATGACGAGTACGTAGATGGTGACATCATCACCTTTGGCCGGGTGACCATCAGGGGCTGGGTGCAGGGAGATGTGAAATCGTACAGCAAGCGCGTGTTGGTGACCGAAAGCGGTCTCGTCGAGGGGGACGTGGAGGCACCGAAGGTGGTGATCAGAAAGGGCGGTCTGGTGCGGGGCAAGATCATCGAGGGTACAACTCCGCTCGAGTTCAGTGATTTCTCCGCCCCGTTCTCGGCCAACTTCCTGATAGTCGTTGTCTCCTCTACGGCGATTCTTGTTTTCCTGACCTTCCTCGTCGTGTCCCTCATGCCGCAGCAGGTCAGCAGCTTCTACCGGTGTTTTGCCAATCACAAGATCAAAACGATGCTCCTGGGATGGCTGTTTCTGTTCCTGATGCTGGTCATCATGGTGCTGGTGGTGATCACGATAGTCGGTATACTGGTCGTCGTGTTTGTGCCTCTGCTTTATGCCTTCGCCTGTCTTATGGGCATCATCTCCTTCGGCATCATGATCGGGAGGGCTTTCTCGATTCGCTTTGCAGGAGAGGAGAGGAGTCTCATGTTCCAGTCATTGGCAGGCGTGACGGTGTTCGCGTTCTTATGGCTCCTTACGGCGGTCCTGATGGGTGCTGGTGGGCCGCTCTCGGAAGGCCTGGGTGTGTTTTTTCTGGTAGTATCGATAGTGATTACCAGCTTTCCGGTGACGGCCGGGATAGGAGCGGCTATTCTGACAAGGTTCGGTTTCCGGGAGTACGTCAGCGCCGGCGAACGTATAGAGTTGAAAGCAGAGCCGCCCGCTCCCGCCCCGGCGCCACCGCCGATCCCGAGCGATTCTTCACCGGCTTTGCCCTCCCCGCCTAATGATCCGTCACCGGACCGCCCGCCCGGACCATAACGATGGAGCGGTGAAACATCAGCTCGAAAAATTCGTATAATCCCACCAACAACGCTGTGCGCTAAGAGAGGAGTTATCGGATGACGAGATTTGTGGTTGTATTTGCAGTAATGACGCCTCTTTTGTGGAACGTGGCCCTTGCGGGCGATCTGGAACAGTACACGAAGAAGGTGGAGGCGGAAGGGGCTAAGGAACTGAAGGTAAGTGTCGAACTGGGAGCCGGCGAGTTCACCATAGACGTCGCCGACATGGCTGAGGCCGCCGCTCTGGAGGCGAAGTACGACCGCCGTTACGTGGCCGACTACGAGATTAACTACCGGGTCAAGGGAAGCACCGGGATTCTCGATGTCGAGAGCGTTCTGCGGCGCAAGAAAAACATCGATACTGAGAGGAACCTGTGTCATCTCACGCTATCGACCAGGTATCCGGCCACGATTGATCTGGATTTTGGCGCTTGTGACGCGCAGGTCGACCTAGGTGGGATGCCCTTGGAGGAGTTCCGCATGGACATCGGTGCCGCGTCAGGCGAGATCGAATTCTCAGCCCCCAACCCCTCCCGGATGGAACACTTTTCCATTGACGCCGGGGCTGCTTCACTGGAGTTCAATAGGCTGGGCAACGCCAACTTCGATGAGTTCAGCTTCGACGGCGGCGCCGGGTCGTTCGACCTTGACTTCAGGGGGGAGTATCATGGTGAATCCATGATAGACATCGACATCGGCCTGGGATCGGCCGATATTATCCTGCCTGCCGGAGTGCCTGTTCAGATCATTACCGACAACGGCGGTTGGTTATCATCGGTGGATATTCACGACGATGACATCGAGGAAATCCGAAACGGCCTGTGGGAATCGGACGATTTCGACGAGGCGGGAACGCGGATCGTCGTCGAGCTCGACGTTGGCCTGGGTGCTGTGGACATATATTTCAAGAAATAAACCTCGCCCGGGACACTTGTGTAACTCCGTGGCTGCGTCAACGTGGGGCGGTCACGGAATTTTTTGTGCTGGCATTTACATATCCCCTGCCATGTGGGATCCATCAGCAGTCGCCGAATTGTGCCGATGCCGCGATCAAATTCTACGTTTGCTCCACTCTTTTCTTCGATCACCGCAGCCAAACAAAGGACTTGCCGATGAGTATAAGATGTGGCTATACTCCGGTGCTGGCAGTGAAAGTGCGGGCTTTGCGGTTCTGTTGACCTGCAAGCTGCTGCTACGTAATGTAACTGTTGTTTGAAGGAACGGGATGCTCAGAACACTTTTGACTCTGGCTATGCTGGCGGCGGGAAGTATCTGTGGTGCCGTCTCGCCGGGCGCCCGCCAGAGCGATATCTACCGCGCGCGGGACAGAGTCATGCCGGCGGTAGTGCATATACAACCGGTAATCAAGAACTACCGCACCGGCGAACTGGAAAAGCAGGCCGTAGTCGGGTCCGGCGTCATATTCCACCCGGAGGGCTACGTGGTTACCAACTACCACGTGGCGGGGAAGGCCGAACGCATCATATGCACCCTTGAGGACAAGGAAGTCGTCCCGGCCCGATTCATCGGAGGTGATCCCTCCACCGACCTTGCCGTTATCAAGCTTGACCTCAGTGAGTACCCGGGGGAGATTCATGTGGCGCAGTTCGGAAACTCCGACTCGGCGCAGGTTGGCCAGTACGTTCTGGCTATGGGCTCGCCCCTTTCTTTGTCACGATCGGTCTCGGCGGGGGTCATCAGCACCCGGGACCGCTACTTCAGCAGCGACGTTCGCCTTCCGAGCGGCGAGCGGACCGGTCGTTATAACCTCTGGATTCAGACCGACGCCGCCATCAATCCCGGGAACTCTGGTGGTCCTCTGGTGGATATGTCCGGCCGCGTAATCGGCATCAACTCGCGGGCCACCTTTCTTGCCAACAACCTCGGTTTCGCCATACCCGTGAACGTGGTCAAAGATGTCACGGGGGCTATAATCGAACACGGCAGTGTCACTCGGAGTTGGATTGGGCTGCACTGTCAAGCCCTTCAGGAGTTGGAGAATCACTTCGGCACCGCTCGCAACACGGGTGTCCTGATCTCGTCGATTGATCCCGGATCCCCCGCTGAGGCGGCGTTCCTGAAGGCAGGTGATATCATCCTTGAATTGAACAGCTGGCAGGTTTCGGCCCGTTTCGTGGAGGAACTCCCGCGGTTCTATGCCATGATCGCCGATAAAGAGCCGGGCAGCGAGTTGAATCTCAAGGTCCTGCGAGGCGAGCAAACTTACAACTTCGGTGTTCGCACCAGGCAATTGGGAGACCTCATGGGTGAGGATTTCGAGTGCAAGGGTTGGGGTTTCACGGTCAAAGCCATCACGCGACAGATGCAGATTGAAAACCAGCTCGATGACACATCCGGCGTGATGGTGGTGGGCGTGAAGCGCGCCGGTGCGGCATCTGAGGGCGGTCTGCGCCGCGAGGATGTAATCATAACCTTGAACACGAGGCCGGTCGCTTCGTTGACGGAATTCGCGGTCCTCTACAACGATCTGAGAACGGCGGTCGACCCGCGGATACTCCTCACCGTCAACCGCGGCGGTGCGGTGCGCTACGTATTGATGAAAACTGATGAGAGTAAGGGAGAGCTTCTCCGTGAATAAGACCGGTCGCAAGCTTCCATCGGTAATCGGATGGGTGGCGATCCTGCTGCTGTCGGCGACGCCGGGGACGGCAGTCCGGGCCCAGCAGTTCGACTTTGAACGTCTTCAGAAGCGAGTGGCGGATTTCTCTGTAATCATACAGATGAAAATCGCGTTCTCATTCGGCGTTCATGCGAGCGAACAACAGGCAAGATATCTCGGTACCATTGTTTCCGAGGACGGCCTGGTGTTGTTCAATGGCGCTGATCTTGCCACCGACAACGCGTACTCCTCCCTGTCCGGATTCGGAGTCAGGACCGATCCGGTCAACATTGAGGTTTCGACGCTTGACGGCAAAAAGTACGCTGGTGAGTTCATCGGGGCAGACCGCTTCACCCGGATCGGCTTTCTGAGAATTGTTGCAGGAGACAGTGTGCGCTTCAAGCCGGTCGGATTCTCTTCCGGCGGTCGCTACAAGGTTGGTTCCTGGGTGGCGCTCTACATGCTTTTGCCTGAGTTCATCGATCCCCCGCTGGCGGCTGACGTGGGCATGATCTCGTCATTGGTAGTGACACCGGACTTCTTTCCTCTGACGGTTGGATTCGGCACTCTGCAGTTGACGTCGGTTATTTTCGACGAAAACCTTCAGCCGCTGGGCATTTTAGGGTTACTTGTCGATCCGTCGGCAGCGGGCGCCGAAGCTGCGGGTCTGATGGAGTCCGTCAGCCAGTTCGGCATCCCTCTACTGGGAATAGTCACCGGTGATCGGCTGCAGAAACTGATCGCCGATCCGCCTGCACGGGGAGCTGTTGATCGCGGCTGGCTGGGAATCCGGTTGCAGGCCCTGACCAGCGAAATGGCTGAGTTCTGGGCTTTGTCCGTACCGGGCGGGATCATCGTCAACGAGATCATCAATGGCTCACCCGCCGAGGAATCCGGCCTGCAGGTCGGGGACATCATATACCAGGTCGACGGCCTGCCTATCGAGATTGACCGTGATGAAAATCTGCTGGTATTCCAGCGCATGATTGCCGAGATGGGTCCTGGAGCTAACGTGGAGTTTTCCGTATTCAGACCGACGGAGCAGGCGATGAAAACGCTCAGTGTCGTGGTCACTCTGAAGGAAGCGCCGCTGGCGGCCGCTGACGCGCCGGAGTATGAAAGCGAGGCTCTTGAATTCACCGTGCGGGACCTGGTTTTCGGCGACTACCTGTTTATGAATCAAGACCCCGAGGTTTTCAATGGAGCCGTCGTGTCCAAGCTGAAGCAGGGCGGATTAGCCAGCGTTGGAGGTCTCCGCTTCGGAGATGTCATCCAACGGGTAGGAGACATCACGGCGCGTTCAGCCGATGAGCTTCAAGCTATCATGGAGCAGTTGGAACAGGATCGGCCGCGCGAAGTTATCTTCTTCATCTGGAGAGACAACCAGACGATGTTTGTAAACGTCAAGACCGACTGGGATTAGCTCCAACAACCCGACTGTGGTTGCCAACTCTTGCTCGCCCTTCCCGTAATACTGGCTCTGAAACCGAATTCACTCGGGTGGCGCAGGGATTTCCGGCTGAAATTACAGAATACGGCAGGTAATGCCGCCGCCCGAAACGCCGCGCGTCTCTGCGGATTCAGCCCCGGGTGTCTCCCGACTGCTCCCGGCAACGCCTGCAATGATCTATCCTGCTGTGAAGATGATTGCGCACTCTTGCCGATCCCGGCGTTATGGATCGGTCGATATCAAGTTCGCCCGATAGTTTAACAACGCACAGCTAACATGGGGCGGGGCTGTCTCTTAGGTGCGCTCACGAGCGGACGACAGGACGACTGACCGGGCCTGTCTGCTTTTCCCTGCAAGGGCATAAGGTTTGCGTGAAGACGGTCGGCGGGACCGGCCATACCACTTGAGCCCGCCAGAGGTACAACAGATGAATGACGGTTTGTCGAACCGAAAGGATAATACCATGAGACACCGAGCTTTTCTGATGATCCTGGCAGTTTTTGTTGCTTTGCCTTCACTGTCCGTTGCGCAATTTTCGGTCTTTCCGGGTAAAGTGGCGGTTGATTCCGTGGTGGTGATGCCTGGTTCCCATTTCGGCGTGGCCGTTCGGCTTTCCAACAATACGCTTGGAATTGCCGGTCTGCAACTGCCACTGAGGTTCAGCAGCCCTTACCTGAGCGTGGATTCCGTTTCGTTTGCAGGGTCGCTGAAAACGTCCGGCATGGTGGCGACGGCGACAATTGACAACCTGTCGGACACCGTTTCGCTGTTCTATTATCCGGACTGCAACCGCTTTCCGATCGTGACTGCAGACACCCCGATCGGTGTGCTGGCAACTGTCTACTTCAGCCTGGCCGCGACAGCACCTTCCGGCCCGATCGCGATAACGGAGATAGACCACGGTTACGGCTCCACGATCTGGTCCGGGATTGGTTTCGTTGACGCCCAGGGGAACCGCATATATAGGCCCCAGGGTTTCGTACCGGGAGTGGTGATGGTTTTGGCCCCTACTGCAATCGACGACGAGGCTATCCAGACGCTGCCCTCCCGCCTGGCGCTGGCTCAGAATTACCCGAATCCCTTCAACCCTACCACCATGATCGAGTTCACGTTGCCGCTGGCCGGACACACCAGGTTGGAGGTGTTCAATGTCCTCGGTCAACGGGTGGTGACCCTGATTGACAGGGCTTTGGGGGTGGGTGCTCACCAGGTCCAGTGGGACGGGGCTGATCAGCCCAGCGGCATCTACTTCTACCGACTGACTCACAGCGAAGGAGCCCAGACCAGGAAAATGATTCTTGTTAAATAATGGTTTACCGGCATCCTGCCGACTATATCAGGGACAGCCTGACACCGCTGTCCCTGTTTTTTATTGCGGTACGGACTGATATGGCAACAAGCGTTCAGGAAAAAAAGGAAGTCAAAATCGGGGAGTATACTCTGACCGGCAAGATCGGTCAGGGGGGAATCGCCGAGATCTACCGGGCTCGCCAGGAATCATTGAACCGCGACGTAGCGATCAAGATTCTGAACGCGAAAATGACGGCGGACGCGGACATCGTCCGTCGTTTTGAACGCGAATCGATGGTCATAGCCGGCCTCAACCATCCCAATATAGTGCATGTCATAGACAAGGGGATCGCCGGCAACAGGTACTACTTCGTCATGGAGTACGTCGACGGCGCCTCGCTGCGAGAGGTGATTGACTCCGATCGCATAGCCCTCAAGACCAAGCTGGAAATGATCGTCCAGGTCTCCAAAGCGCTCGACTACGCCCACAAGAACGGTGTTATTCACCGCGACATCAAGCCAACCAACGTTCTCATAGATCGTCAGGGCAACGCCCTGGTGGCCGATTTCGGTATCGCCCAGATCATCAGTACTCCTGAGAGCGAGATGACATCCACCGATGTCATCATGGGAACGCTGGCTTACATGTCACCGGAACAAAAAATGAGTTCGACGAACGTCGATCAGACCACCGATATCTATGCTGTCGGCGTGATGCTCTACGAGATCCTTTGTGGCAAGAAACCGCTCGGGCATTTCAAACTGCCCGGCGAAATCGACTCGAGCCTGGGCACGAAATATGACGGAATAATCCAGAGTTGCCTGGCCCAGGAACCCAAGGACCGTCTCCAGACAGCGGTCGAGCTCAAGGACGCCATATTGAACGCCATGGGTGACGAGCACGGGGCTGCCAAGACTGATGAGTTCTCGGTGTCAGGTTCAAAGTCCTTCCTGGGCAAATGCCGTTACCTGGACACGATTAAGGAGACCCGGTTCGGTTCAACGATTCTGGTAGAGAACAAGCTCAACAAGAAGCTGTATGTAATCAAGAGACACAGCAAGGGCGAGGCGGGGTGCAAAGAGGCCAAGGTGCTCAAATCGCTCAAGCACAGGAACATTGTCAACGTATACGGTTCCGGTGGCGACAAGAAATCAACGGTGATCATAGTCGAGTATGCCCAGGGCGGTTCACTGGCGGATCGCATGGTCCGCAGGTATGACTGGGAAAAGGGCATGAAAATCATCCTGGACGTTGCCGCCGGACTGGACTTTGCCCACAAGAACAATATCGTCCACGGCGACCTGAGGCCTTCCAACATACTATTTGACGCCGAGGACTGTGCCAAGCTGACCGATTTTGGAATGCCCCTCCACTACGACGGCCCGAAGAAGAAAAATTGGTATTCACCCCCGGAGCGCAAGAGGACCCGCCAGGGAGACATCTACGGTATGGGCGTCATTCTCCATCAGATGGTGACCGGGCGTCACCCCAGCTACGATTCAGGCAACAATGTTCGCTTTGACGACATGCGGGGAAGCATTCCCACCGAGATCTGTGACATGCTTTCCAAGCTGCTGGCGATCCGCGTCACCTACCGCTACAAGACTTGCGAAGAGTTTCTCCTCGATTGGGAGGACTTCGAACAGCGCCGCCAGGAGCGCCTGGCAAGGAGGGCTGTCAAACCGAGTGTCACCGAGCCATCGCCGAAGAAGACCCCGGCCTGGGTCTATGCTCTCGTAAGTGTGGGCATCATCGGGCTGGTTTTCGTGGCGCTCTATTTCTCCGGTTTTTTTACGTGAATCACACGCCGCTCATTGCTATCTCCCGTCTATAATCTCAGCCACATCGCGCCGTAAAAACAACGACTGGGTTTAAGACCCTGAGCCTTATCCGAAAACGTCAGATAAATTGAGTGGGCTTCGTCCCCCGCCTACGCCGTCCCGCCGTTCAGCTTCAGATAGGGCACGGCGTTGGCCACAAGCTCCCCGGGACCGTCGCGCTGGTAGCGATAGTAACCGGCGGCGGCGATCATGGCGCCGTTGTCGGTGCACAACGACGTGCTCGGGAAAAACAGGCGACGGCCGCAATCCGCGAGACTCCGGGCAAGCCACTCCCGCAGACGGCTATTGGCCGCCACACCGCCCGAGATAGTGACGTGCGAGACAGCAAGCTCGCTGGCGGCGCGAGTCGTCTTTTCCACCAGCACCTCCACCGCCGCTTCCTGAAACGAGGCGGCAATATCCGCCCGGTGCGTTTCCAATTCCTCGCGGCTCAGTCGCTTCAAATGGAGGGCTACGGCGGTTTTCAGCCCGGAATATGAGAAACTGTAACCGGGCTCGTTTTTCATGGCCCGGGGGAACCTGACATAGCCCGGATCCCCGTTCTGCGCCAGTTTCTCCAGACGTGCTCCGCCAGGGTATCCCAATCCCATCAGCTTGGCCACTTTGTCGAAAGCCTCGCCGGCAGCATCATCTCTTGTCTGTCCTAACACCTTGAACTCACCGAACGACCGTACCTCCACCAACATAGTGTGCCCGCCGGAAACAATTAGCGTCAGGTGGTGCTCGTCCAGGTCCGGGTGAATCAGGCAGTTCGCTGCAATGTGGCCCTCGACGTGGTGGACCGGGATGAACGGTTTCCGCGATGCGAATGCCAGACCCTTGGCGAAAGTCAGACCCACCAGCAGCGGACCTACTAGGCCCGGTCCCATGGTGGCGGCTATGAGACCGATCTCGTCAAGGGTCACACCGGCTTCCTCCAGCGATTGCCGGTACACCGGGACCAGCGTCCGCAAATGAGCGCGACTGGCAATCTCCGGCACCACGCCCCCGAAATAGCTGTGTTCCGCCTGGGAAAGAATCACGTTGGACAGGATTTCCCGACCGTCTCGTACAACGGCCACAGCGGTCTCGTCGCACGATGTCTCGATTCCCAGCACCAGCATGACTATCGATGGACAACAGCTACCGAGTCCACGGAAATGCTTTTTACCCTGAGGCTGGACGGACAATCGATCTTCACCGGGACTTTCCCTGACCCCACGGCCTGCATATAGTCGGCCGAAGCTACCACGGCGTCCAGACGCAGAGAGTCAATCACGACAGGGGGACCGGTCAGAATCACCGTGATCCATGCGGGATTGACTGTTACCTCGGAATCGGGAGGGACGTTGAACAGGAGAATCGGCACGTCCTCGAACACCCTCGTCCGCACCGGCACCACCTCGACCGACAGCGTTACCGAATCGGGATCCAGGGTCATGCCGTAGCCTTCCGGCTTGACCAGGGGAAGCAGAACCGTGAGGCTGTTTCTCAAACCGACCAGCTCTTTGTGCTCCGTGAAGACGGTGCCGATAGCCCCTAACAGGGTGCGGGGACCGGTCAGGGTTACCTCGGAGGGCTCCGGTCTGGTAATCGAAGCCACCGCGAAACCGTCATCCGCAAGAGCGGTCAGATCCGAGGTTACCGGAAGGCGGGTCTCGGATCGGCGGTCGACGTATAGCTCGGTGGTCGTCGGGTAGACAATCTTATCTAAGGAAACCAGGTTCCCGGCGTTGGACAGTGACGTGTTGATCGCTGTCAGATCGATATTATGCCGACCCGGGGGGAACTGTACGGCGTTTATTTGCAGGCCGCGCTCGCGCCACTTCTGCCGCAGTAGTTGCTTGCCGGTGGCGGAAACCACGACCTTGAGCGATTCCGGCGGATAGCGGGACAGGGTAAGCCCGTCATTCAGGGCAACCCTGGTAACGGGAAGCTGCAGTTCATAGTTGTAGACCTTCTCCGTAGCCACATGAAACCACAGCAGCAAACCCAGTCCCAGGGCCACCAACTTGATGGATAGATTGTCAAAAACCGAGGCCATCGCCTTTCCCTTTGCATGACGGTGACGACCGGACAGGTCACGTTGCGGCTATTCTAATCAATTCCGACGCAACAATCAACTTCATTTCTGGCGGGGGGCAGGTTCAAACTCGTTTGGACCTGGCCGCATGCACACCCCAAGTTCCGTAGTATGGTGGATTCGTCTTCGAATCCGCCTTTTCTAGGGCGTTTGTATACTTGACAAACCATGAGGTAAAGAATATGTTAAATATAGAAGGTTATCACGATAGGGAATATAAGAAATGGGCCACCATTAAGCGTATTGGCCCACATTGGGATTATATGGCTGTTTTTTCGGCATTTCTTGATGATAGTGGGACTCACGACGGTTCCCCGCTTGCTGTAGTTGGTGGAGTTATCTTATCTGAAAAAGGGATGGATGACTTTCAAAAGGCATGGCACAAAACCTTGGCAGATCATGGGGTGAGGATATTTCATAGTGCCGATTGCGATGCCGGATATGGAGAATTCGGTGGTTGGCCCAAAGAGAGGCGTCGCTCCTTGAGCCTTGAGTTGTCGAGAATTGTTTCTCGGCATGCAAGCGATATTATGGCTTATGGTACAAGCCCAACAGATTTTTCTTCCGTATGGAAGGGGCTAAGGCTATCGGATATTGGCGTAAGGAATGATGTCTATAGAATGCTGCTTGAGCTTTGCTTTCATCGATTGGGGGATTGGGCGCAGAGACTGCCACCTAATGATACTCTGAAAATCTCCGTAGAGTTGGGGAACAAGAAGGCAAGTTTTATCAACGATCTTTATATTCGGGGAAGCCAAGACCCAAATGGGAGAAGACTAATGAATATTACTGAGATATCTTTTGATCCAAAGGAACTTCCCCCACTTCAAGCAGCAGATTTGCTCGTCCATAAGGTTTATAAGTATCACCCTCATTTGGGAACAGATACTATGGAGCCTGCACTTCAAGAGTTAATTGACAATCACGATATGAGGACGATTAGGCTATGGCGTCGTGAAGAATTGGAAGAGGTTATGCGTGAGCGCCTCACACATGACAAACATTTCAGAAAACGTAAACAGCAATGATGTCATTTATTCTTGCGCTTCTTCTTGGGCACCTTCAATAGTACCTCTACAATCTCATCGAGTTTTTTTCTTCTTGGTCGACTTCTTCGTCTTTTCGCTTTTTGGGCTTTGTCTCTTTCTTCTTCTTTCCCATGCTTTATGGCCTCGCGTATGAGGTTCTCGTATAGGTGAACCGCTTGCCTTCAATCCCCTGAAAGACGATAGCTGCCGGGTGCCCCACAGCTTGCTGTGGGATCGGTCAGCCATCGAGTGTCACCCTTCGACTGCGCTCACCTATGACATTAGGTGCGCGCGAAGCGCCAAGAGCCCATTTATGGGTGAATTGCCACCCTCTCCGCTACAAAAACACCACCAACCACTCCCAAAAGGCGACTGTCGTCCCTTAGCTGATGAAATACGCCTCGTCCGACAACCCATGCACGATTCAAAAACACTGCCGATCCTGTCAACCGAAGATGAAAACCAGCAAAACAAACCCATTTGCTGTGGGCGGAAAACGCCCTGAGGCTGTCCCATAAGGTTCATAAGTGCCATTCAGGACATCTGGGAAGTCATGGTGAGCGGAGTCGAACCATGACTAAATCCTTGCCACTCAGTCGCCACCCTTCGACTTCGCTCACCTATGAAAAGGTCGTTGTCAATGCTTTTGTTCTTCTTTCCGCACGGTTACGACTCACCTATTCGGGCCGGTCTGCCCCAACAATCATCGCCCCGGTCAGTCAACACGGTCGGGATTATTCCACAGAAAGCGCGTCAACCCCCTGTCGCTTCCAATCCAAAGATAGTCGCCATCCATAAGCAGGCTGTAAACGTAGTTCGAGGCGAGACCGTCGTCCGTCGTGAACTCGCGGGTGTTGCGGTTCTTGTCCGTGTAATAGATGATCGTTACCCCCCGATCCGAACTATAGGCGACTATCCACTCGTTGACGGCCAGGGCGCGTGCGTCTCCGGTGCGGTCGGATGTGGGAAACGGCTCGATATCACCCGAAACCGTATTCACGCGAACAACGGCGTCCTCGGTGGCAAACCAAAGGTCATTATCGAATGGTTCGATGTCATACACGCGTCCGTTCAGATAGAAATTCGGGTCCTGAATCTGCTGAAGACGTCCCGAGGGCAACCGGAAACGGTAAGCCCCGGCCGAGGTGGCTATCCAGACCATCGAGTCAAGGGTCAGAACGTCGTAAACGAGACGATTCGAGAACTCGTGCGGTCGAATGACCGAAATCGAGTCACCTGAACCGGTAATCAGGCTCAGGCCATTCTCAGTACCCACCAGCAGGGAATCGCCGAGCTTTCCTATGCAGAGGACATTGTCCTCGGCCAGTCCGGAACGAGCCGTCAGTCTCCTTCTGACAGAGCCGGTCTCGCTGTCCAGGCAAAGAAGCCCCAGAGGGGTGCCGACGTAGACCATGCTGTCATCCCCCTCAAGGAAGTTGATATCCACAGCGGGGAAGTCGTCGTCCACACCGGATTCGATGTGTCGAAAGCTGTTGGTCCTCGGGTCCATAATGGAAATGCCGGTGCGTCCCGGATCGACTGCGGCCCCGGATACCCAGATTTCCTCACCGAGAGCCATTATGGCATTGACGCGGTTTTGAATCAGACCATAGGGCAGAAGCTCCACGATATGCGATGAACTCCCGGCCGTGGCCGCGCCATGACCCCAGGTACCCATCCAGAGATTCCCGGAGCGGTCATCCACTACATCGGTGAAGAAGAAATATCGCCCGTAGGGGTCGATGATGCGCCCGTCGGCAGCGTAGTTGTGCCGAATGGGGGGGTACATTACCACCGGCGCCCTGATGTGAACGCAGTTGTTGTCCAGGGACGGTACTTTCGAAACCTGATACCACCTGTCGAAGAAAAGATCATACTGGAAAAGGCCGATCGACGTTTCAGCGAACAGCTTTTCGTCAAAGAGGTCCACCCAGATGCGGCCGATATCAGTGTTGTCCACCCCGGGTGAACCGGTGAGAGGTTCCTCCCACTCCCGCTGCATCTTGTCGTAGCGGATTATCCCCGCCGTGGTGGCAAAGTAGGCGTAGTCGGCCGAGCTGGTAACATGTTTGATGCGGCTGAAGTCCGCCCACGTAACAGCCTGACCTTTCAGCCAGGCGGCTGATACGGATGCGGCCATCATCGTCAGGCACAGGCCGGCGAATGCGAATCCGGTGTACCTCTTCATTTGGCTACAACATCAAGATAGTCCATGACGGACGCAACGAGAAGAGACGTTCCGACAACAAGGGCCTCCTCGTCGGCGATGAACTCAGGAGAATGCCAGGGTTTGTCCGCCCCGATCTTGCCGTTTCTTATCCCGAGGCGAAACATGGCGCCGTGTACACGCTCAAGGTAACAGGCGAAATCCTCACCTCCCAGCACCGGGGGTGTCAGGGTGATCTTTCCTTTCGGGAACAGGCCCTCGTAGCAACGCCTCAGTATTCGATTGGCCGCCGGGTGGTTGACCAACGGAGGGTAAGCACCCACGACCGTCATCTCCATGCGGGCCGACCTGGCTCGGCAGACAGCGCCGCCCACCCGTTTGATTCGGCGCGTAAGCTCTCTGCCCGCTTTAACCGACAGAGCGCGGGCGGTGCCGGTCAGCTTCACCTGATCTGCAATTACATTGCGAGCACTGCCGCCTTCAATCCGACCGAACGATACCACTACCGGCATAATTGGGTCGATCTCGCGGGACACTAGCTGCTGAATCGCCTGGACCACCTCACCGGCAACGGCAATGGCATCAACCGCTTCGTGCGGTCGGGCGGCATGACCGCTCCGGCCATGAATGGTGAGGTCGAAATCCGTCACTGATCCCATGGTGCCACCATCCCTGAGCCCGATACTCCCCGTTTCCACAGTCGGATCCACATGCAGGCCGAAGATGATCTTGACATTATCCAGAGCGCCGTTTTCGATCATCGGTCGCGCTCCGCCGGGCGGCATTTCTTCGCCTGGCTGAAAAATGAAACGTACGACGCCCGGCAGGTTCTCCTTCATCCGGGACAGAATAGCGGCGGTACCCAGCGCCACCGCCATGTGCATATCGTGGCCGCAAGCATGCATGCGGCCGTCGTTTCGTGACCGGAACGGAAGGGAGGTCTGCTCATGAACGGGAAGGCCGTCCATATCGGCGCGGATTGCCACAGTTGGCCCCGGTCTCTCTCCCCTCAACTCCGCCAGGAGACCGGTCTGCAACTTGATGGGCCGAACGATCAGGGCGAGCTTGCGTACAACTTCGGTTAAATAGGCGGTCGTTTTGTGCTCCATGAAGGAGAGTTCGGGATAACGATGCAGATGGCGTCTCCACTTCACCTGCCGACCGCGAAGTCGCCGGGCTCTTTTCAGGATATCCGGGAGAGAACGCTTCGCATTTATGTTTGTCATGACGAGCGCGCCTCAGTTCGTTGCGTCGGTCACTGTTGATTTGGTCCTGTTGCCCCTTTCGTGACGCCGTTTGTACTTGTTCACCTGCGAGTGAGCCAGACGCAGTGGTTCCGGGAGACGGAAACCGCGCAGGCTCCGGACCACCACGTCCCTGGCTTGGGCGATATCGCAGCGGTGACCGGGGGAGATGTAGATCGGCTTGACCTCGGCCCGGCTCCGGTAAGCAACGCCCACCTCCCTGGAGCCGATTATGATTGGCTGCCAGCTCCCTTTTGCCGCTGCAACCGGACGATGCTTCCCGGACAGGAGTCGGCGAGCGCAGCCAATCGTAGGCCGGTCAAAGACCAGACCGACATGGCAGGCCACACCGCATTGACGCGGATGAGCCAGTCCGTGTCCCTGGACGATGATCAGACCCGGGGCGCACGCAAGCCGGCTCAGGGCTCCCGTGATGATCGGTCCCTCGCGAAAGTACAACAAACCAGGCTCGTAGGGAAACCGCAGCGGTGCATGATAAAAAACCCGCTCGACTTCTTCAAGCTCAGGGAACGTGATGGCAACGGCACAGGCATAAAGAGTCACACCACCAAATCCGTGGGCGGTATCGACGGCAGCGATCAGACCGGGATCTCCCCCACCTCCTCCCGGTTCAATTCGGGCAGCCATTTCTTCCTGAATTGCAAACGCTTCAGCCCTTGTAACGGGCCAGGGATGAAGTACGTGCGCTTCCATGAGCCAGGTCACTCCTTACAAGTATCTTGTCAGCCGCAGGCCGGGACCAGCCTCGAGCCCATACCCGCGGCGTTCTTTGTCGTGGTCTTGTACACAACCTGCGCTGACATTCATCTCAACAAATATATCAACCGTTACGGTTCAGAACAAGAGTTCTCTCCGCCTTTCACGCCACCGGAGTCAGGGCGAAGTACCACCCGATACCAAACAGATCGAATCAGGAGACCTCTTACTGCAGACAGCGGAAACGGAAGAAACCCGAAAAAGGCAACCCGTTCGCCAACGACCGTATCTGATCGGCCGTTATCCAGGGTTCGTTTCGGTCTTCAGTCAGAAGCGGGATGTGGAAATCGCAGGCGTCGGAACAACCGGTGGCCACGGCATACAGGCGGGGACCTTTTTCACTGACCAGGAGATGCATGACGACGTATACCACGCCGGTGGCGCCCCGCTCATCATGGGCGACGAAAAGATCACCCGGCTTGAGGTCGTCGGCGGCAACTGAATCACAGTTTGCGGGCAGGTTCGCGTAAGTGGTGCTATAAATGCACACCTTCATAAAGCGGTAGAACTCCGAGAGTGAGGGTTCCCTTTCGACCTCCTGCTCAAAAAACGGTTCCCGGCGCGAGGTGTAGCGCAGCCTCCCGCCCAGGAACTTCTCATAGCGCAATGTGTCTCCAGTTGGCGGCAGGATTCTCAAATCAAACTCACGTCCCTGATAGTGCAGGAACTCGGCGAGAATCCTTATCGGAATGGCCTTGTCCTTGAAGTCCATCCCTCGCCAGGGTAGATGCACCGGTCGTGAAATCTCGTCATACGCGAACGCCTTGCTGCCCTTCCAATTGCCGACTGATATATAACGATGCCACAGCGGGAAATTAGCCACCCAGTTCTGAAACGCTGTCAACTGCGACGAATCCGGTTGCCGGTAGCCCTCCGGCAGTGCGAACTCCGACTGGAACGTATAGATCGTGTCCTTCATCGTCGCGAACGGATAGTGCTGCCGGTAAAAGGCGATCAATCCACTGTCGTCCGGGTTCTTCTCACCCAGGATCGAACCGGCGGTCAGCAGGCAGGTTGCCGCAAGAACGCTGAAGGGGCGCATCGCCATCATTTCTCCTTCATCTCTTCCCAGAGGCGGCTGGCCCGCCTGACGTGTGGTATGGCGATCGAACCTCCTACCACCATGGCGATCGACAAAACTTCGTCAAATTCCTCGTCGCTGGTGCCCAACTCGTGTGCTCTGATGGCGTGGTAGCTGATACAGTCGTCGCACCTGAGAACCAGCGAAGCAACCAGCCCCAGCAGTTCCTTCGTACGGGCGTCAAGAGCGCCGTCACGGTAGACGGCGTTGTCGATGCCGAAGAAACGCTTGATGTTTGCATTTGCACGAGTGAGGACGATTTTGTTGAGCTTCTCACGCTCTTTCTTGAACTCTTGTACCCTGTCAGACATCCTTTTCTCCAGGGGAATTCGATCGAATATACGTTGTCTCAGTCGCCGGGCCAACCCAAAACACCCCGGGCGGCAACGCGCGCGCAGTGCAGGCCGAGAGCCATGTCCGCCCAGCCTGTTCCGCCTGCCTTAAGCGATAGCCTGAGCCGTCTACCCTGCTCTCTTCTTTTTCTTCTTGGCGTGAGTGACGATCCTGGGCTTCTTGCCGTCAGTGATGGATGCCCTGGTCACGACGACCTCGGCCACCTCAGGTTTGGAGGGGACTTCGTACATGATGTCCAGCATCGTCTTTTCAAAGATCGAGCGGAGCGCCCTGGCTCCGGTCTTGCGCTCCCGGGCCAACTTGACGGCAGCCTTGAGAGCACCCTGTTCAAAACACAGCTTGACGCCTTCCATCTCCAGGAGCTTGCTGTACTGCTTGGTAAGCGCGTTCCTCGGCCCGGTCAGGATTTCCAGCAGAACGGCCTCATCAAGCGGTCGCAGCGCCGTCGTCACGGGCAGACGCCCGACCATTTCCGGGATAAGACCGTAGCTGATGAGATCTACCGGCAGGACGTGGTCGAATATATCCACGGAGTTCTGATCAACCAGCTTTTTCTCGGCTTCGAAACCGACAACCTTGGCGCCCATCCGTCGGGCAATGACTTTGTCGAGACCATCAAACGCACCGCCACAGATGAACAGGATGTTGCTGGTGTTGATCTGCACAAACGACTGCTCCGGGTGCTTGCGTCCTCCTTTGGGGGGTATGTTGGCCACTGTCCCTTCCAGTATTTTCAGGAGCCCCTGTTGGACGCCCTCGCCGGAGACGTCGCGCGTGATCGACGGGTTGCCGTCCTTGCGGGCGATTTTGTCCAGTTCGTCGATGTAGATGATGCCGAGCTCGGTCTTCTGCTGGTTGAAATTCGCCGCCTGAAACAAGCGCACCAGGATATTCTCAACGTCCTCACCCACGTACCCAGCCTCGGTCAGCACGGTGGCGTCGGCAATCGTGAAGGGCACCTTGAGGAACTTCGCCAGAGTGCGGGCGATCAGTGTCTTGCCGGTGCCGGTGGGGCCAAGCAGCAGGATGTTGGACTTCTCAAGTTCAACGTCATCATCGGCCGTCACCTTGCCGGACGGCCCGGTTTGAAACTTCGCATTGACCCGTTTGTAATGGTTGTACACGGCCACCGAGACTGTCTTCTTGGTCTGCTCCTGCCCGATGACATACTGATCCAGGAAGTTCTTTATCTCGGCGGGTGTCGGTATGCGTGAAATCTTTTCCTTGACCGTCACCTCGGGAGCATGCTGCAGCATGTCACCGCACAACTCGACGCACTCATCGCAGATGAACGATTCGTGTCCTGAAAACAACCGGTGTACCTGGCTGGCCGGTTTACCGCAGAACGAACAGCACCGCGGCACTCTTGGATGTTTGGTATCCCGTGGCATGACTTCCCATGGCAAAGGTTTCGGGTTTTCGTATAACTGTCGATAGCAACACAGGCAGTTCGACGTCGCTATTTCTTCTCCTCGTCCGAGTCATAGACCTTGTCGATAAGGCCATACTCTTTTGCTTCGCCGGGAGACATGAAGAAGTTCCTGTCGGTGTCGGCTTCGATGACCTTCAGAGATTGTCCGGTATGCTTCACCAGAAGCTGGTTCAGCTTCTTCCTGGCTTTTGTGAACTCCTGGGTCATAATAATAAGGTCGGAAACCTGACCCTGGGCGCCGGCCATCGGCTGATGTATCATCACCCGGCTGTTGGGGAGGGCCGCTCGCTTGCCCTTGTTGCCCGATGCCAGAAGGAATGCGCCCATCGAAGCGGCGATGCCCATACAGGTGGTAGCCACGTCGGGTTTGATGAACTGCATTGTGTCGTAGATGGCCAGCCCGGCCGTCACCGATCCGCCCGGCGAATTGATGTAGACGAAGATATCCTTTTCGGGGTCTTCCGCCTCCAGGAACAGCATCTGGGCAATGACCAGATTGGCCACGTTGTCATCAATCGGCGAGCCGATGAATATGATACGATCCTTGAGCAGTCGGGAAAAAATGTCATAGGCTCTCTCGCCGCGCCCGGTTTGCTCGACCACCATCGGCACGAGAAAATTGGAGTGAATCGTGTTGTCCATAGCTTCCTTCATCCAGAACTTGTTGTCTGAGCGTCCTAATCCTGCTTCCCGATGGTCACCAATTTGGCACTGGTCACCAGGAAATCAAGCACTTTCTCCTCTAAGATAGAGTCTTTGATATCGGCCACCGTCCCCGACCTGGCCAGAACCTCCCTGGCCTGTTCGAAACTCAACTGGTAATTCTTGGCAAACATGTTAATTCGATCTTCGGTATCCGAGGGCAAAACCTCAATGTTTTCCAACTCGGACAGCTTATGATACAGCATGTTCCAGCGAATAGTCCGGATCCCCACATCGCGGTAGTTCTTGCGGATATCCGCCTCGTCAACGTCCTTGTAGCGCTTCTTGAATTCATCCGTCACGTTGGCCAGGTAGTTGTCCAGAAACGACTCCGGAACGCTGATCTCGTTCTGCCTGCATATCTGCTCGATGATCTGCCTCCGTTTGTCCTTCTTCTGACCTGCTTTCACCCGCTCCCTGATCTCCTCGCGGATATTCATCCTCAACTCGAGGGCGGTCTCGGCCTGACCGGTCTGCCTGGCAAAGGCATCGTTGAATTCCGGCAGTACCTGTTCCCTGATTTCAGTAACGCTAACCCGGTACTTCAATTGAGCGCCAGCGTAGGTCGGGTCGGAGTAATCATCGGGATAATTGACCTCGACCTCTTTGTCATCTCCGGCTTTCAAACCAGGAAGCTGCTCTCGAAATTCCCTGACCGTTTGCAGATTGCCCAGGTCGATCTGCTGATCCTTAAACTTATCTTCTTTCAGCACCAGTCCCGGGTCAAGCAGTTTCTTCAGGTCGGCAACCACAACGTCGCCGTCACGCGCCTCACGATCAACCGGACGAGGGACGGAGAAGCGCTTGCGCAGCAGCTCGACGAACTCGTCGACCTCATCATCACCGACCTCCACTTCCTCAACCGTGACTTCAAGCCCGCCGTAAGAGACGCTCTCAATAACCGGCATGACCTCAAGCTGCGCCGTATACTGAAAACCACCGTCGTCGCTGTAATCGGCGTCTATGACGTTGCCGAACGATGCCACGCGAAGATTCTCCCGGCGGGTTGCATCCGGGTAAGTCGCCTTCACAAGTTCAGTGGCAACATCGGCTTTCACATCGTCGCCGAATTCAGCTTTGATGCGTGCCATCGGGGCTTTTCCCTTTCGGAAACCCTTCACGGTTGTGTCCCTGCGGAGTTCCGTGAATTTCTTCTCGATCTCGTCAGCCACGGTCTCAGCCGGTATCTCGACCGATATCTCACGCATCAGACCCTCGAGTTCCCTTACTTCAACTTTCAAGATGTCGTACTCCTTGTCCCACCTGCTTGCCGACCGTGATCTTCAAGCGTGGACAGGCAAGCGCCATCAGCCGCTGCGACCGGAGGCAGCCTGCCGTCACATTTCTGCGAAAGGGGGGATTCGAACCCCCATTCCTTTCGGAACTGGATCCTAAATCCAGCGCGTCTGCCGATTCCGCCACTTTCGCAACTTCCGGCAGAAATATAGCCTGAGTTGAATCCTTAGTCAAGCAAAGGGTGCCGCGCGAGGCGCGTCGATTTATCCTCGTAAACAGGCGGTTTCCTCATCAGCGTGGTGTCGGGTGTCCCTGCCCGACACTTGACGACTGGTGACGAGGGAGCCGTCAGGCAGAGACGCCTGACGGCACAACGCTTCTGCTTTGTCCTGTGTCCCGAGTGCTTGTACAGCCCGCTAATACGCCTTGGCGAAGACGGCGTCGATCTTGGCCGGTGCCCCGCAGATCACGCATCTGCCCGCCGTCCCACTCTGCTCAAACGGCAGGCAACGGATCGTAACCTTCAGCTCCGCCGATTTCTCCTCGCAGGCCGGGTTCTCACACCACTTGGCCAGAACAAAACCGCCGTGGATTTCCGGTTTCTCAGCATCCTCCGGGGTGAAGTATTTCCGAAACGTTTCAAAGTCATCAATGTCGCGATTGGTGTGCTCATCCAACAGAGCCTTGGCCTGGCGGAAGTAGTTGGCCTGTATCTCTGGAAGAGCAGTAACGACGGTAGTGGTGACCTCTTCCCGGTTTACACTTCGAGCGGCCTTTACCGGCTCATCGCGCCGCCCCATGAAGACACTCCCGGAATCCATGTCGCGGAAACCGATCTCCAGCCGAATCGGGGCGCCCCTTTTGACCCACTCCCATTTCTTCTCGACCGGGCGCATGTCCCTTTTGTCCACCTGCACCGCGATATTGCTACCACCGTAGGATGCGCGCCCGATATCATCAGCCACCGATTGAGCGTAAGCCATGATCCGGTCTTCCTGTCCCGGCTTGTTGAGCATGGGAATCACCACTACCTGCCTCGGCGCGATTCGAGGTGGCAGACGCAGGCCGTCGTCGTCAGCGTGGACCATAACAAGGGCCCCCACCAGACGGCTCGAAACTCCCCAGGAAGTGGTGTAAGCGTCCTCCTGTTCGCCGTCCCGATTCGAGAACTGAATCTCGAACGCGCGCGAGAAGTTCTGGCCGAGGTAGTGCGATGTTCCCGCCTGAAGCGCCTTGCGGTCCTGCATCATGCCCTCGATGCAGTAGGTGTTGACGGCGCCCGGGAAGCGTTCCACGGGCGTCTTCTCGCCGGCGATTACGGGAATGGCCAGTTCCTCCTCCACGAACGGGCGATAGACACGGTGCAGAATCATAAGCGTTTCTTCCATCGCCTCCTTCTCGCTGGCATGAGCGGTGTGCCCCTCCTGCCAGAGGAATTCCGTGGTGCGCAGGAATATGCGGGGGCGCATCTCCCATCTAACGATATTAGCCCACTGGTTGATCAAAAGCGGCAAATCACGATAGGATTGAATCCAGCGGGCAAAAGAGCGACCGATGATCGTCTCCGATGTCGGCCGCACGATCAGTGGTTCTTCCAGTTCCCCGGTGGGAACAAGTCTGCCGGACTTCTCGACCAGACGGTGGTGCGTGACTACCGCACACTCCTTGGCGAAACCCTCGACGTGACTCGCTTCTTTCTCTAAGAAGCTCAACGGGATAAACAGCGGGAAGTAGGCATTCTCGTGTCCGGTGGCTTTTATTCGGTCGTCCAGGCCGCGCTGGAGCTTCTCCCATATCCCGTAACCCCAGGGTCTGATGACCATACACCCCCGGACACTTGACATCTCGGCCATGTCAGCGGCCTTGATGACCTGCTGATACCATTCCGGGCAATCTTCCCGCCTTGTCGGTGATATTGCGTTTTGCTGGCTGTTGGCGCTCACTTCTCACTCATCCTGTATTTATGCGGTCGGCTTGAGGCCGCAGCGCCCCGTAACAGGCCTCTGCGGCTGCTTTTCAAGGGACGCGACCCCGTTGCTTGTCAGTCATATCGGCCGGACTATAGTACCAGCTAAGCGAAATGACAACAAAAATCCCCGACCGCATTCCCGCCCATAATATCATTCCCCTTCCTCTGTCATGGTATTGCGCTGTCAGGCGTCTCTGCCTGAAGGCTCTCTCGTCACCAGTCGTCAGGTGTCGGGCAGGGACACCCGACACCACGCTTATGACAAATCCGCCTGCTTCCGAGTATGACAAAATGCTTTTTTGACAAGCCCTTTCGCGGGCTGACAAATCTTCAGATGCTGGTGCTGCCAGGCGTCTCTGCCTGGCAGTAGCACGAATCCATAGAGGTGTCGGG
>Ga0114922_10000566_pt1 | contig 35414 bp, 32 predicted proteins | sample AartaG_FD_100975 | JGI IMG/M metagenome (GOLD analysis project Ga0114922, IMG submission 100975) | Deep subsurface microbial communities from Aarhus Bay to uncover new lineages of life (NeLLi) - Aarhus_00045 metaG | ecosystem: Environmental > Aquatic > Marine > Oceanic > Sediment | place... | reverse complement strand
GTGCATGATCTGCGATCATGCTGGGAGAAGGCTCTGAAAGGGTCCTTATCCCGGTCGTTAAAAGTAGAATTGACGGGCGAGGCTCACCAGGAGTTAGAAGTGTACATGAATAGTCTAACAGACGAGCAGAATGGCTGAGGCGAAAGCTTTCGCTGTCCGCGCCAAGCAGGGCATGGCCGAACCACAGAAAAACACGTAATTTCCCCGGCCAACTCGCTCGGCGCTGCCGGAGTGCTCGACCCGGAGGTGCGATATGAGCGAGAATGGCGTAAAGATTGTAGAAATCCCCTCAACAGTTACAGTGCGTGACCTGGCTTCAATGATTGGTGCCAGTCCAATCGACGTCATCAAGCAGTTGATGGCGAATGGTGTGATGGCGAATATCAACCAGCAGGTCGATTTCGATACCGCGGCGATCGTGATCGCTGAGTTCGGCTTTGAAGCGGAATATCATGACGCAGCAGAGGATGAACTTGAAGAAGCGGGCGAGTTACCGCGCTGGCGGCAGTTGATCGAAGATGAAGACCCAAAAATGTTAAAGGACCGTCCGCCAGTTGTGACGGTGCTAGGGCATGTTGACCACGGCAAGACAACACTATTGGATGCCATCCGTCTGACGAATGTCGCCGGAGGGGAGGCCGGCGGCATCACCCAGCGCATCTCTGCCTATCAAGTTATACACAACGAACGGCCAATCACCTTTCTTGACACACCCGGACATGCCGCTTTCACAGCCATGCGCGCTCGCGGCGCGCAGGGAGCAGACATCGCTGTTCTTGTTGTCGCCGCGGATGATGGCGTAATGCCCCAGACGCGTGAAGCGCTGGCGCATATACAAGCTGCGCGTGTGCCGATCATTGTCGCCCTAAATAAAATCGATCGGCCCAACTCCAATCCTGATAAGGTCAAACAGGAGTTGTCTGACCTTGGGCTCATTCCGGATGACTGGGAAGGCGACACAATGGTTGTTCCCGTTTCTGCCAAAGAAAAGGAAGGGCTGGAAGACCTACTTGAGGCGATCAATCTCGTCGCTGACTCCACCGAGATTAAAGCCAACCCCTCAGGAAAGGTCATTGGAACAGTGATTGAAGCCGAGCTGGATAAAGCCAAGGGCGTAGTAGCTACGTTCCTGGTTCAAAATGGGACATTGCGAGTCGGCGATGCCATCGTGGCGGGTTCATCCTGTGGGAAAATCAAGGCGATGTTCGATTTCCAGGGTGAGCCGATCAAGGTCGCCAGACCATCGGTGCCTGTATCTGTTATGGGACTCTCCGATGTTCCTCATGCTGGAGAACTCTTCACTGTCGTTGAGAGTGAGCGCGAGGCGCGGATAATCGCTGAGAAGCGAGAGACCGAACAGCGAGAGCGCTCCCGAGGGGCATTAAAAGCTCAAACCCTTGAGCAACTCTTTGCGGCGTATAAGGCAGGAGAGGTTAAGGAGCTGCGGCTTGTCGTAAAAGCCGATGTTCAGGGATCTCTTGAGCCGATCGTTAATTCACTGGAAAAACTTAGCGCAGGCGAAATCAAAGTGAATATTCTCCATGCTGGCACTGGTAACATCAGTGAAAACGATGTCATGCTTGCCGCAGCCTCACAAGGGATCGTCGTCGGGTTTAACGTGACAGCTGATCAAGTGGCAAAGAACTGTGCCGATGTGGAAGAGGTGGATATCCGCGTATACGATATCATCTATCGCCTTACAGAGGACATTGAGCTGGCACTCAAGGGAATGTTGGAACCCGAGACCCGCAGATTAGTGCTCGGCAAAGCGCGCGTGCGTGCGGTTTTCCGAATCCCCAAGCTAGGCAGTATCGCCGGATGCATTGTTACAGAAGGGGAGATACAACGCAATGCACGTGTGTTGGTATTTCGCGAGGATGAGGAGCTTTTCAATGGCCCAATCTCCTCTCTCAAGCACGAGAAGGATGACGTTCGGGAAGTACGTGACGGATTTGAGTGCGGTATTGGCTTGAAGGGTTTCGAGTCCTTCAAAGAGGGTGATATTCTAGAATGCTATACTGAAGAGACCGTCCCCATAACGTGAGGTTAAGTGATGACGACTAAGGAGCGTGCCCGAAAGGTTGCAGAACGCATACGCGAGGAATTGGCCGACATCCTCAGGCGGGATGTTGCCGACCCACGCCTGGACATGATCACAATCATGGATGTGGATGTAGATCGGGAACTGGCGTTTGCGCAGGTGTTCGTATTCGCCAGCGGAGAGGATGACCGCAGGGATGAGATCCTCGAGGGACTGGAAGGGGCGAAAGGTTTTTTGCGCAACCAACTGGCAGAACGTATACAATTGCGAAGCTTCCCCCAACTCCGCTTCCGTTGGGACGAGTCTCATCAGCACGGAATGCGCATTGAAGAGCTTTTGGATAGCCTGAAAGAGGAGCGCGGTGAGCAAGCAGGAGACGAGAGTGGCGGATCCGACGATTGAGAACGCCAGGGCGGTCCTTAACGCCGCGCAACGGGTCATCATTCTCTCCCACGAACGACCAGATGGGGACGCCGTAGGCTCGTTGCTGGCTCTAACGCTAAGTTTGGAACGCGCTGGTAAAGATGTCGTGCCGATTCTTTTGGAAGGTGTGCCATCTCGTTTCCGCTTCCTGCCAGGTGCAGATAAGGTTACGGCAGATATTCCGAGTGATTGTGATTTGGTCGTCTTTGTGGATGCCTCAGATCTCGAGCGGACAGGATTTCCCGTTGCAACCCTGCCGCGGCAGCCCGATATCAATATCGACCATCATCCAACCAATACCAACTATGCTGAAATCAACATTGTTAATGACAAAGCCTCTGCCACGACAGAAATCCTCTATGACGTTTTCCCGGGGCTTGGCTTGGAAATAGATGCTGATGTCGCCGCGAATCTTATGACCGGCTTGATAACAGATACCATAGGCTTTCGCACGGATAGCGTCACACCGCGAACGCTAATGATCGCTTCAGAACTCATCGAACTTGGTGCTCCCATGGCGGAGATTTACTCGCGAACGCTCAACCAACGCAGTTTTGTAAGCGCTCAATACTGGGGAAAGGGTTTGAGCCGTCTCGAGAGGGAGAATAGCATCTTGTGGACGAGCCTCACCCTTGAAGACCGAAAGGCTGTGGGATACCCCGGCTCTGATGATGCTGATTTGGTGAATCTCCTTGCGACGATCGAGGGGATTCAGGTGGTCATGGTCTTCATTGAGCAAATTGATGGAAAAGTGAAGGTAAGTTGGAGGTCGCGGCCGGGGGTGGATGTGGCTGCGATCGCATTCTCCTTCGGGGGCGGTGGTCACAAACAGGCTGCCGGTGCCACAATAGAAGGAGATATGCAGGTGATTCAGGAGCGTGTTCTGACGGCTACCCGGGAGTCCATCTCGCCATCTCCGGAGGAACGGGCATGAAACGTTTTGGGATCATCCTTGTCGATAAACCTACTGGTCCGACCTCACATAAGGTCGTCAGTATCGTTCGCAGGGAGACAGGGGTGCGCAAAGTGGGTCATGCAGGAACGCTCGACCCTCGAGCGTCGGGGGTTCTGGTTCTCTGTCTGGGATCGGCAACCCGCCTGAGCGAATATCTCAGCATAGCTTCAAAGCGCTATGAAGCTGTAATCCGCTTCGGCGCGAGCACTAAGACCTACGACGCAGAGGGGGACACCATTCACATCACTGGAGCGGTGCCAACCGAAGAAGATATCCGGGCAATTATCCCCGAGTTTACGGGCCAGATCGAGCAAATACCGCCGCCGTACAGCGCGATAAAGATCAAGGGAAAAAAAGCCTATGAATTGGCGCGAGAGGGCGAGGAATTCGATCTTGATTCCAGAGATGTAACGATCTATAAAATGGCGCTCGTAGAATACCGTCCACCAGATCTGGTCTTAGAAATAGAGTGTTCAGCTGGAACGTACATCCGTTCACTCGCTCATGATTTTGGAGAGAAATTGGGGACTGGCGCTCACTTGGCAAACCTGCGGCGGACGAAAGCAGGCCATTTCACAATTGAAGAATGCATCTCGCTCAGAAAGTTAGAATTGGGGTTCAACAACGGTACATGGGTTGAATATCTACGGCCAGCCGTTGACGCCCTACCTGATCTTCCAAGAATCAATGTTGAGGGTAAAATATTCGAAGATGTGACCTTCGGTCGGCTCATTCCTGCAGATAGTTCTGCATCGGGAATGGCGGTTGCCATCGGTCCCGATGGTGATCTAGTCGCCATCCTTGAAGCTGTCGAGGACGGCGCAAAATGGCACCCAAAGAAGGTCTTCAGCCGCTGAAATTACCTATGCAGCATTTGCGAGATTTTATCACCGTTCAACTGGAACAAAGCGATCTGACGATTGGATCTTTCGATGGGATACATCGAGGACATCAGGCGTTGATCAAAGCGCTCGTCGAATACGCACATCGAGAGGATCGTCCAGCAGTTGTACTTACTTTCTTCCCACATCCCTCTGTATTCCTGCGCAGCAGAAAGCCCGCATTTTACATCAATACACCTGAGGAGAAAGCTGAATTTCTTGGGGAATTGGGCGTGGACTATGTTATTACGCAGCAATTCGATCGAAGTCTGGCAGAGATCCCAGCTGGAATTTTCCTCGACCGATTAAAGGCGCGTTTGGGTTTGAAAAGCCTGTGGATTGGTGAAGATTTCGCGCTGGGGTATAAGCGTGAGGGGAATCGCCACTTCCTCGCCGCTGCGGGTTCGGAGCGCGGATTCTCGCTGCATGTCATTCCTCCGGAGCTTCTTGGCGGTGAGGTTATAAGCTCGACGCGAGTGCGTGAAGCACTGCGCTCCGGGGATGTAGCTCGGACTGCAAAATACCTCGGCCGGTCGTTTGTGGTCCCGGGGAAGGTGGTTCCGGGTTCCGGCCGCGGGCGAGCGCTGGGGATCCCCACGGCGAATCTGGAAATCTGGGAAGAAAGGGCATACCCACGGTCAGGCGTGTATGCGTGTTGGGCGATATTTGAGGGACAGCGCTATAAAGCAGTAACGAACATCGGTGTAAGGCCGACCTTTGAAGAGAAAAGCGAGCAGGCGATTGTTGAAGCTCATCTGCTGGATTTCGACGCGGATCTTTACGGAAAGGAGCTGCGCCTGGAATTTATCGCTCGCCTGCGTGATGAACGACGTTTCTCGAATCCAGAATTGCTTCTTTCCCGAATTGGGCGCGACATTCAACGAGCACGTGTGATTTTGGATCAAGACGCGGAGGGGCAGGATGCCTGAGACTTTCAAGCGGGAGATCTACCTGCTACGGCCTGAGGAGCTCAACCCAGAGACGATCGCGGTGACCTTTGCGAAAACATCCAGGTCACCGCTTTCATTTCGGGAAATCGCAGCCGAACTGACCGATGAGAAATCCGCAGAGTTTCATGAGCGCTGGGTGGTCGGATATGGTCACGCCTCGGTTGCTGAACATGCCGTCTTGCATCTGGCCCTTGAGAACGTCTCCCGCTTGGCGGTCGAGTGTATAGAGTCCAACCGCTTGGCTTCTTACACTGAGAAATCGACTCGTTATCAGAAATGGGACCGTCAGGGATACTTTGTACCCCCCGAAGTCCAAGATGGATCGATAGAGAAGACCTATCGTCATACCTGCGACTTATTATTCGACACTTACATGCAATCCCTCAAGCCTGTGAAAGAAGTTGTCGCCAGTGCGCATCCACGCGCGAAGGGCGAGAGTGAGGAGCACTGGGATGTTCGGATTCGTTCCCGCTATATCGATGCATGCCGCTTCCTTCTACCAGCAGCATCTCTGGCCAATGTGGGCATGACCGCCAACGCTCGCGTGCTTGAGCATGCGCTTCGAAAGATGCTGTCTCATCCCCTGCGTGAAGTTCAGGAAATCGGTGAGCAAGTTAAAGAGGTTTCTCAAGGAGAGACACCAACCCTGGTGAAGTACGCTGAGCGAGTCCCCTATTTCGAGGAGACTGGCGCGGATTTTTCAAAACGAGCAACTGCTCTTCCTGTTGAACCCATAGCAGGAATGCTCGAGTTGGTTGATTACGATCCTGAAGCCGAGTTGCGTATCCTGGCAGCTGCGCTTTATGCAGCAGGAGGCGCGAGTTTCGCAACGGTAATGAAGACTGTACGAGAGATGGATGGAGACAAGCAGAAGGAATTGGCTGATGCGCTTTTGGGAAGACTTGATCGCTTCGATGCTCCGGTGCGAGAGCTGGAACATGCCTATTACACGTTCGACGCAACGCTGGATCAAGGAGCTTACTTCGAGCTAAAACGCCATCGCATGATGACCCAGACCCCTCAGCGGTTGAGAGCTGATCTGGGTTACGCCGTTCCCCGCTTATTCGTGGAAGCGGGCTTCGAAGCGCCATACAGAAAGGCGATGGAGCAGGCTGCTGAGGCATTCAACCAGCTTGCAGCCTGGAATCCGCATGTCGCTGCCTACCTGGTGCCGAATGGCTTCAATCGCAGGGCACTGATAACGATGAATCTGCGAGAGTCATATCATTTCTGTGAACTGCGAGCGGAGGATAACGCGCATTTTTCCATCCGGCGTATCGCACTGCGGATGGCGGAGATGATCCGCGGGGTTCACCCACTCCTGGGCGGATACCTGCGTTTGCCACAGGGGGCAGATTGGCGCGAGATTGAAAACGCTCATTTCTCCCAGGTGTGAGTCGAGACGATCTTTGGCAGTTGTTTCGACCGATCTAATCGAGGCTCAGCTTGCATCGAGTGCCTCAAATACATCCATCATAAGATACAGATAGTTTCTTCGCCCCTGACCTCAGCATTCATGGCTAATATCAAACATTGACTGGCGAAGTCGCTTCGTGCAATTGGATAGGTCCTATTTTCCATTGTGTTAGCGGAGGATAGCCGGAGGCGATATTTTGCAGGCTTCAGAGTGCGATCAACCCCAGGAATAGAAGGAATGACGTTGCCATGAAGAGCTGAGAGAGGTGGTAGGTAATGATCGTTATGAGATGTCCATTCGGAATCGGTTTAACGTAGCGGTTCCACGCAAACATGCTGTCTGAGACGAAAAACAACCCACCGCCGATCGCCGCCAGAACAGCGGCTTGTGGAGGCCAAGCCACGCGCAGGAATGTTGATAGGGTTGAGAAGAAGTTGAGACCCAGGACGGCGCCATAGGCGATTACCGGTCCGATTAGTTCGCCCTGTTTACTTGCATGCAACGCCCGACTAATCCGGCTTACAAGGAATAGGAAGGCAACACTTATGACCACCAGAAAAACAAGTGATAGCGGATGGAATATCGGTTGAGGGAGATTGAAGGCGACGATAAAGGCGATGAGGCCCAGGAAAAAGGCGAGCAGACCTTTGATGAAATGTACCGGCGGCAATAGCAGGAAAATGTCCCCAGCGAGGAATAAACCCATTCCAAGAAGGAACCAGTTGCCGGCTGCGGTCGGTATGGCAGGAAGCAAAGTCGCGAACCATAAAATCAGTCCCAGCATGGTTGCGGGTTTGGCGACGTATTCGAGCCGCCGCCGGGTCGTTGCGACGGCAATCCAATCAAGGACTGCGAAAACCGCTGCTATAAAGAGGAAGAATATCATCGCAGGCTGTCCTCTATGGTCGGCTTATTGCTCCGTGTAACCTGTCTTTCCATCGATCTACACCGATCGGTTCAACGGATTGAAGAGCGTCAGAGACAGCGCACAAAATCCACCCCGTGCGTTGATCCGCATGTAGGTATTGCTCATGAATTCTGTTCCCTCTACTCTGGGGCAAATCGCCCGCGTATGCGTGCCGCCATTTCCTTCGCTCTCACAGGAGCAAGACCAACATAGGTGCTCGCATCCAGCAGCTTACGGATCTGTGCAGGCTGCAGGTACTTTAACAGGGCGGTATCTTTGGAGAGCAAGCCCTTAAGCGGGTTCTTCCCCTTAGCCTGATAAGTTTCCCAGGCACTCATGCTGTGCTGGCGAAGTCGTTCATGCATCTCCTGGTGGTCAGCACCAACCTGAACGAGAGCGGTTAAAACACGCTCTATCGCAGCGAAAGGTCCGAAGCGCTTTAGCTGCGATTGGAAGTGATCGCGGTCGATGACTAACCCTTGTAGAATTTGTGCTGCATTGAGCAGCATCTCATCGCAGGCTAAGAATGCCTCCGGGATCATGCTGCGCCGGTTGGCGGAATCGTCAAGCGTCCGTTCGAGGAGAGATGTTGCACCATTTTGCCAGGCGACATCCATCCAGGCTGCGGTCTCTCGAGCCAGCGAGCAGATCTTCTCCGCCTTCACAGGGTTGCGTTTAAAAGGCATTGCGCTCGACCCGACTTGTTTTTCACCAAAGGGTTCCTGAAGACCGCCGATCCCGGGTGATTGCAGCAGGCGTATATCGAAGGCGAACTTATGCAAGGCACCGGCGATATCAACCAAGCCACTGAGCAATCGAAAGTCTTGCATGCGTGGGTAGGTCTGTGTCGTGATTGGGAATGCTTCGAGCTTGAGGGCGTTCATGATATTCGACTCGAGCATTTCAGATGTGATGTTGGAGTCTGCCAACATATCTACGAATGGGGCAGAAGTCCCAACCGGACCGCGAATGCCCTTCCCGCGTAGCCTGCGGTGCAGACTCAGGAGTGCTTCGAATCCCTCTAAGAGGTCTTGGGCGTAGACGCTCAGGCGGTACCCCAATGTCGTCGGTTCGGCAGGCTGCAGGTGGGTGAACCCCATGATAGGCAGATCATGGGTCTCCTCGATACGCTCAGCGAAAGCCAACAGCAGTGTACGCAGGTGAGCGAGTATGAGGGCAAGTGCAGCCTTCTGGCGCATGACATCGGCGTTATCCTGGACGTCTGCGGAGGTTAAACCCCAATGGAGGATTGCGCCGCCCGACGGGCATTGCTCAGCGAATGTGCGCAGTTCAGCCATCAGGTCGTGTCCGATCTCGGCTTCGATTTCGTAGGCTCGGGTTAGATCGATTGCATCAACCTGGCCCCGAATCTCTTCAACCTGCTCCGGAGAGACAAGATCAGCAGCCGATTGAGCGTCGGCAACAGCTAACCATACACTGCGCCAGGTGCGCCTCTTGGCCACCTCGGACCATATTGCGCGCATCTCCTGTGAACCGTATCGAGTCGAGAAAGGGGATTGGTAGGCCATCTGCTCCTCTAGGTTATGTCCGCCGCAATTTGTCCCAGGAGATCACCTTCGGAAGCATCTCCAAGACGCTCTTCTGCAAGTTTTTTGTACTGCGGATTAACTTCGTAGCCTATGTATTGTCTTCCGAGACGAAATGCTGCCAGACAGGTGGTTCCAGATCCACAGAAAGGATCAAGGACCACATCATTCTTAAAAGTGTAGAGGTCGATCAGGCGTCTGGGAAGCTCCTCGGGAAATGGGGCCGGGTGTCCGATCCGCTTCGCAGAAACAGCGGGGAAAGTCCAGATACTCTTGGTCCACTCGAGGAAAGACTCACGCTCGATCGTGTCTTCTTTGACATCGGACTTACGTGAAAAAGACTCTTTTGAGAAGACGAGAATGTACTCATGGACATCGCGCAAAACAGGATTGGATGCTGACTGCCAAGACCCCCATGCCGTGGAGGGGGAGGCGCTTGCGGCTTTGTCCCAGATGATTTCCCCCCGCATCAAGAATCCAATTTCGAGCATATCTTGAATGATGAGTGCATGCAGTGGAAGGTAAGGTTTCCGTCCCAGGTTGGCGACATTAATACAGGCTCGTCCGCCGGTTACCAACACCCTATAGGTCTCTTTGAAGACAACATGCAGAAGATTGAGATATTCCTCAAGGGTGAGATCCTCATCGTACTCTTTTTGGACGTTGTAGGGTGGTGAGGTCACCATGAGGTGGACGCTGTAATCGGGAATTTCGGACATGTCGCGTGATGATTTCAGATGGAGACAATTGAGACCTTCCTCAGGGATAAGATTCTCGGGATGGCGTGGAGTAATTTCCCGTTGCTGCCCCTGATAAAGGCGGCTGCTGTAGAACGGTGAGGCATCATGGCTGATGCGTCCCGGCGTTCCGAAAGAACTCGTTTTTGTGCCTTTCGACTTATTCCTACTCAAGGTTATACCTCACCAAATACATCTGCACCCCTAGGGACCAGATCCCCCAAAACCGAAGCTCTTGAGCTTGTTCTCGTCGTTGCGCCACCCAGGCAGGACTTTGACACGTAATCTCAAGAAGATCTTCCGGTCTGTTGCGGCTTCGATTTCCATTCGGGCGAACGTGCCGATCGTCTTTAGCATTGAGCCGCCCTTGCCGATGACAATCCCTTTCTGGGAATCGCGTTCAACAAATATTGTGGCTTCGATGTAGGCGCCATGTTCATTTCGCTCTTCGAATTCATCGATCCGGATAGCTAGGCTATGCGGGACTTCGTTGCGCAGATTTTTCAACGCTGCGGCACGGATCATATCGGCGGCGATGTCGCGCTCGTAAGCATCCGTTATGGTTTCAGGCGGAAAGAGACGTGATCCCTCGGGCAATTTATCTATAAGGAGGGTAACTAATTCCTCTAGGTTATCCCCTCGAGTCGCGGAGATCTCCAAGAAATCGGCTTCTGGGAGCATGGTCCGAAATGCTGCACGCCGGTCCGACAAACGATCATCAGGCACGCGGTCTACTTTTGTGAGGGCGATCAGGGTTGGTATCTGTCCTTGAATCTCTCTAACCTGCGCCGCGACCAATCTGTCTTCTTCGTTCGGCGGTCGGGTGAGGTCGAAGAGCGCTAATACAACATCCGCATCATGTAGAGAAGAAAGGGCTTCCTCATTCATCTTCTCGCCCAATTTATGCAGCGGTTCATGCAGTCCCGGTGTGTCGACAAAGATCAACTGTGCATCAGGAAGCGTGAGGATTCCAAGCTGACGCTGGCGGGTTGTTTGCGGTTTTGGCGACACCGCCGCGATTCGCTGCCCAAGTAGGCGGTTGATCAGTGTGGACTTCCCTACATTCGGACGACCGGCAAGGGCAACGAAACCAGATCGGTGACCATCGGGGATTTCAAGTGATGCCATAGCCTAATTGTGTTGATAAGGATGTGTGCTGTCAAGCTGTGCGCCCTGCCTGCTTGACATACGAATTTCATGTCGTTATGATCTTACGATGGATTTCCTACTCCACAAGGTGAGCAAGTGCCCTGCAGAAGGTTCTCGACGAGCTGTCTAGGGGTCATCGCCATGTGTTCGCTGATTGAGTTTATAATTGAGACAGCAGAACGTAGGACCTAACCACTAAAACGGAAATCGCATTTATAATCTTCCATACAGACAGTTGGTCGACTGGAGTTGATGACCACGCACGGGAAAATTCTCGGTGTCAACGATCCAGTATTGTGCTTCGAAAATCCGAATTAACAATAAACCCTCATTCTTGATGCTATGATTAACCGAAGGGTGAAACTGTATGAGTATTTTCTCTCGTAAAAAAACAAACCGCTTTATTGAACTGCTCATTAAGCAGGCAGAATATTCCGTTTTGGGGATGCAGAAGCTTCTCGAATATGTTAAAGAACCCAGCGAAGCGGTTGCAACGGCTGTAACCCTCCTTGAGAAAGAAGCAGATGAGGTACGTCGGATCCTGATTGACGAGCTCAACAAGACCTTCGTTACGCCGATCGATCGCGAGGACATCTTCGCGCTATCGTTGACGATCGATGATGTTCTCGATTATGCCGACACCACGGTCGAAGAGATGCATATGCTCGGCGTGCAACCGAACACCTTTTTGGAGCGCATGGTCTCTCTTCTGACGGATGCTGCCCGCGAGATCTACATGGGTGTGCAGCGTTTGGAGGATCACCCCAACGTTGCCAACGATCATGCCATGCGAGCGAAAGCCTTGGAGAATCGGATGGAGACGGTTTATCGGGAGGCGATCTCCGATCTCTTCGCAATGCCGCGTGATATCGATCACGTAGTTGAGATGCTGAAATTACGCGAGATCTATCGTCATCTTTCCAACGCTGCAGATCGTGGAGACGCAGCAGCTAATGTGATAGGGGATATCGTCGTTAAGAAGATGTAGTATTAAAAGTGCATCATGAGGTAAATATTTGGAGCTGTCCAAATCTGCTTTTGGACAGCTCCCTTCATTAATAAATCGATCGGGGCGGCCTGTCGCCCACAAAGATCCAACCGCTCCCCAATCTCCCGCAGGCTCAAAACCTGCGGGAGGGTTAACGCGCGCTCCTCAATGCGCAGGCGCATCCTGAGAACGGAAGCAGAGCTTCCTGACCCCATATTTGCCAACGACCGATCATTTGCGCAAGGAATAATATACGTCAGTCCATCCTCCATAAACGTCAATGGATTATTATCCAGGTAAACGAACAGCGGCGACTTGCTGCTTAACGTTGCCAGCTCAAGATCAATGGTAATTCGGGCGCACACATAGGTGCGCCCCTGGATTAATTAAATGAGAGCAGACCTTTTGGGGCAGCCCCATGCTTGGTGGAAAGGGATTGCTTGGATTTAGGTGTTTTTCTCAGCCAATCGGTGCAGCTTGTTACCCACTTCGCGCCATTGGATTTTAGAGATGCCGAGCTTTTGTCTAATTCTGTCGTGGTCCACGCCGTTGAGATAATCTATAAGGACTGCAGTCCAGCGGCACATCTCGAAGGACACGTGCTTGTCCACACCAGCGGCTTTTCCAATATCCTCGAGTAAGTACTCCAGTCTGCGTGGCGACCAGGGGAAGAGCTGGTTGGCGGGCTGGTACTGCTTGATGTATTCCTGGTATGCATCAACCCACTCAGAGGTAAGCGCGAGTTTGCGCTCCTTATAGCGCTTACTCACACTTCCATAGCGGACAAAGAGAATCGGTCCATCCACAGTATTCAGGTCGACATGATTCCGATGGATGTTTAAGCATTCCCCCTTCTTAATCCCCGTATCGAGCAGTAACTTTAAAAGTGTATAGGTGCGCGCGTCGGGATCAGAACCCTTGCGCATTAATTCTGCGGTTTTTACCACAGCATCGACTTCATCTTGCGTGAGCACTTCTGGCAGGGGGCTGATGACCGATTGCTGGGGGATCGGGGCCGCGGTGTCCTCTTGGAGGATGCCCATCTCTACCAGCCAGCGGTAAAAGGCTTTAATCGACGTAATGCGGCGGGCGTATGTCTTTGGGCTGCAAGAGACGCCCCGTCGGTTCAGCATCCAATCGAGGAAATTCTTAAGGTCGCTTGTGCTTATCTGGTTGATGGGTTGGCCAATGCCGACGAACTTCCCAACCAGGCGCAGGTCTCCCGTGAAAGCCTTAACCGTATGAATTGAACGACCCTGGGCTTCAAGTGCCTCACCCCAGGCGTTTATCGCTGCGCTGAGGCTGGAATCGGATTTAAGAGGCGCGGTTGTCTCACTTTCGGGAACGCTGCTGGTCCGCTGGTAGGAAAAGAGCGGGAGATCCTCAAGCGGGTCATCCATGAGAGCCTCCTGAAAACGCCGGCTTCGTGTAGTCATTCATATGGGCAATCCTAGTTTGTGAAAGGGGAAATGTCAAATCTTAAGGTAGTAGATCTGGTGAGGCCATGATGTGCGAACCTAATCTGGAGAGGGGCTTTCGAAGATTTCGTGAAGCATAGGCTCGATTGCCTCCCAGTCTGGCAGGATAACGGAAGCGCCGCTATAGGGCACTCTCCATAATGAACTCATTGTGGGATCGATGGAATAGCGGTGTATTCGATCTGGTTCAGCGGCTAGCTTCGTTGCCAACGGTAGCAAGCGGAGGGTGTCCTCGAGGGTAAGATCTGTTTCAACGTAGGAGCGAAATTGAGCGTAGAGGTCTGGTACTCTTGAAAGCCCCTCGAGAGTCAACATCTTATTGAAGATTGCCACCAGCGTCTCTTGCTGACGCCGCAAGCGGTCGAAATCACCCGTAGTTTTCCGCATTCTGACGTAGCAGAGTGCTGTGAAACCGTCCATGTGATAAGTCCCGGGTGAGTATGCCCAATCTATATGACCGCATTCATCTTGAAGATATCCTTCGACCTTCACATCTATTCCACCCAACGAATCAACCACTTGTGTGAATCCGTAGAAGTTGACCATAACCGTGTGATCAACCTCTATGCCGAAATTGTAGAGGATCGTTTGGGCGACTCTCTCGGGTCCTCCATAGGCATCGGCGACATTGATCCGGTCCACCCGCCAGCCGGGGATGAAGATGTAAAGGTCGCGAGGGAAGGAGAGCAAAGTGGCGGTGCCGGCGTCAAGATCAAGTGAGACGAGCATTATGGCATCGGTTCGGTGCCCGAAGGTATAAGGACGCTCATCTGAGCCGAGGACCATGATGTTTATGACATTTTCACCCATCTGGAGCGGCGGGATCGGTCGGCGGATTTCAATCGCAGAGGGTTCAACTGGAGCGGCAAAACCGCTCCATGGCTCTATCGGCGTAGGACTAGCCTTAGGCGTTGCCGTGGGTGGCGGCGGCGGTGGTGGGGTTTGTGTGAGCGGGACCGGGTTGAAGGGCGTAACCGTAGCAGCCGCATTTGGATCCATCGTTACAAGTGGATTTGCTTGCAGCGGAGAGCCCCCGGATAGCATGCCTACCAGATTACTGCAAGCGCCAACTAGCAGGATTAAAAAAAGAAGTGTGATGATCGTCAAAATACGATCAAAGCGATTGAAGGATTTCATTGGATGATAGTGCTCATCATATTAACGCAAGAGTCAATTCTTTGGTTCCCCATCAGATCACCCAGCTTCTATGCGGTAGGGTTGTAAGATCTGTGGCTATCATGTGATATGAACGATCGATTCTAGATTTGCCTGCCCACTCATTTTACGGGTGGGATATAAATACTCATCCCGGGCTGCAGCACGGTGTAGATATCAATGCAATTTGCGTGCCATAGCGATGGTTCATCGACTCCGAATCGCTCAGCAAGCCTGCTTAATGAGTCGCCATCTTCCAGTGGATAAAGGACCCAGGTTGAAGGCGGTCCGCATGCAGGAGGTGGGTTTGCGGCTTCAGGAACGGGGAGGTAAATCGTATCGCCAGGTGCGATGTCGCTTTCGATACAATTGACCGACATCAAGGTCGCGCGCTCAATCCGGAACTGGTCAGCGAGATTTGTGAGCGTATCCCCAGGGTGGACGCGGTATACTGACCAACCGTCGGGGGGAGTGCATCCAGTTTCTAGATCAAGTGCTTTTCGATGGTCTGAGTATGAATATATTTCAGCTTCAGCGAATACGGTCAACCAGGTTCCCAGGAGTACAGCGATTGCGAGAACCGAGATGGATAGACCAATGATTAGATTCTTTAGCGGTTGCATCTGGGCTATTCTGTCGTTTCAAAAATGGCTGGATCATGTGCTGAGAATGGCAACAAGACTGAAAATGTAGTCCCAGACCCCGGTTGACTGTCCACCCAGATACGTCCACTCATGGCTTCGACCAATGAGCGAGCGATGGAGAGCCCTATTCCATCACCTCCGATGCCCTGGATTGGTCTATCCTCTGACGAATTTCCGAAACTGAAGATCCGTCCCAAGTCCCCAGCGGGAATTCCTGCCCCGCCATCAATAACCTGGAGCGTGAGAAACCCTGACTGGTCCGAAGCGCTGAGGCTTGTGCTGATTTTAATCAATCCGCCCTCAGGTGTCGCCCCGATGGCGTTATTGAGCAAGTGGATCAGAACCTGGAAGGTGGCGTCTGCATCCGTCAGGATTTTCGGGAGATCCTGAGGAAGCATGACGCGCATTTCAATATTTTTCTTTTGAACGGATGGGAACACCTGGCGGATCGCATCCTTAATGCAGCGCACAATATCGATCGGCGTGGGCACGAGATCGAGAGTTTGGGCTTCAATCGCGCTGAGATGGATTAAATCATTCTGCAGCTCCGCTAACCGCTTAGCATTTGTGTATATATGGTTGATGAAATCGCGTTGACTGGGTGTCAATGCCTCTTTCGCTTCCTCCTGAAGGAGTTTGGAATACCCTAATATCGCCGACATTGGCTGGCGCAGATCGACCGATAGAGCTGCGATATGGGAGATGCTGGGAGATCGTGCAGAAGAGGGTACAAACGAATCATTTCCATTCTGAATTAGGGCCAGGTTAGAGCGCGCTTCAGCTAATTCGTGGAGTGTTAGTTGAAGCTGCTGGGAAAGTAATTCAATTTGCCCAAGGCCGGAGGCGGCAGGCTGTTCTTCTATCGCCGTTCGCATCCTATCAATCTCACCCTCGAGAAAATGAATGGTTCCCTCCGCGTCTTGATGGCTGGAAAGAAACTCACCGAGTTCCTGTCCTGCCAGATCGGTTGCGGCGATAAGTTGATCCGTCAATTGAGTATTGTTGACCAGGAGGTTTTGAATGATCCGGCGGGACTCTTCCAAGTCGGAGCCCAACGTGAAGGGCTCCACCAGGCTCGTCGAAAGAGGCTCATCATCTGCTGTAAGCGCACCGAAACGCTCAGCAATCCCGTCCGCAAGTTGCACAAGGGCGGAGCGGTTTTCCTGCGACCAACGCTGCCGGGCGAAAGGAGAGAGGAGCAGCAATCCCCCAAAGATATGCTCTCCTGAAGTCAGGGGTGCGAAAAGCATTGGACCTGTTTTTTTGAGGTTTAAGCCGCGCTGGAGTGTGACGAGATCAGGTGCACGGCTCTCGGCTGGCAGGATCAGTGAGCGTCGCCGGCGCAACGCATTGGCGATGACGGGCAGGTCCGTAGTGTCGAAGGCTTGCCCCTCGATGTGTTGTTCACGAATCAGATCGAAACCCGTCGCGATAGATAGATATTCCAATTCTTCTGGGGGTGTGAGAAGCAGACAGATTTCAGCCTTCATCGAGTAGGCAGTGCCGCGCACGGCTGCGTCTGCTAGATCGCTGAGTTCCTTTGCCAGGAAAACATCATAAACGCTGGTGAAGACTTTGGGTAAGAATGGGAGGTCTAGATCAGGTGATTGAATGGCAACTTGAGGTGCATCTTTCACAATTGTGATAAATGTGCGCACGGCGGCGATGATCAACACAGGAAATGCCACCAACTCACTCCAACGCACGAAGGGTGCGAAAGAGCTGTCTGCGGGGCCAAGAGTCATGTGCAGGCTATAGCCGACGGTAAGCAGGGTATATCCTGCAAAGGCGATTTGCCATTGTGCTGGTCGACGGGCCATCAGGAAGACTAATGTGATTACTGAGAGGATTAATGTTGAGATTCCCCAAACAGCATCGGCAGGGGTGCGGTTGAAGCGAAGCAGGTTTTCTTGTTCAACCAGTAAGTAGATAGTCCCTAATAATGCGAGGGTCGCAAGGCTGAGGATAACTGCAAGTATGCGAGAGTTTTTCTCGGTGGGCGGGTTGAAGATTAATGTAAAACTAATGAGCAGCAAGGATGTGAAGCTTACGAAGCGGTCGAGAGGGGGGAGAAGAATCTGTCCGTTGAGGATAACAAGCCATGATAATCCAGCGATGATCATCGTGAGCAGGTGGAGCCCTAGGATTACGCCAGTTGTCATGCGCCAGCGCGCTGCGAGTGCATCTGACCGGGGAGAGCTGCTCCAGGTTAACGCGTATAGTATTGAAAGCGAAATGATCAGCGTCAGGTGGTAGACAAGACTCCCCGGAGGTGTCGTGAGCAAGGATGCGGCGTCAGCAAGAATCATGATTGGCCTATGTCGTTTCGTTGTTCCTGCGATATGGGCTGAGATCGCCCCCAATTATGTCGGTTTGCGGCATTGACCGTCTGCAAGAATCGTGTAGTGCAAATATCGCAGCCAGGCGGCCTGCCCGGATTGGATCATTATCCCTGAGGGTCATATCTTAGCAAGTGGATTTTACACCAGAAGCCAAGAAGAGGATGAATCTCAAATCGATCTTGCCTGAGGGGTGATGGGCTCTACTGTACCCCCAAACCGGCTGCCTAATCTTTGCTTGGATCCGAATCGGGATTGCTTTCTATAAATCCTATCCCTGTAGAAGGGGTTTTAACTAGCTTATCATGCGCAGCGCCGTTTGTTGATGATAGGTTGGGTTGGAACCCGACCATGCGGATGGCGATAAAACCATAAGCGAGCGTCAGCCAGAATGTAATCCCGCGATAAACGAGCGCGATGGCCGTGGAAGTGAGTGGATCCACGCCCATGGCGTTTTGAGTCAAGACCATTGCGCCTTCAACGAAGCCGACTCCGGAAGGTGTGATCGAAGCGATGATAAAGAGGTAGCTCACGCTAAAACTCGTCAATAGCGTTTCGATCCCAAAGGGGTTGTGGAAGGCGAGCGATACGAAGAAAAGGGTGAGCACCATCATCGTTTTACGGGTCAATGCCAGAATGAAGGGAAGGATCAGCTTCTGGGGAGAACGGCGGATCTGGAGCAGCCCATCAGCGATATCTAGCGCGAATTTCTGTGCTTTGGTGCGGTTGATGACGGCTCGTTTGAAAAGGGGTTGGATGATGCGGTTTGCTAAATCAACGAGCCAGAGGAGCGCTCGCTCGAGTTGATTGGCAGAATGGACCCCGATCGCGGTCAGGATGAGCAATCCCACAGCGATGCTCACAGCAAACACAGCGGCGCCGATCAACCAAGCATCGAGTAAACCCCGCCTGCTTAATATGGAGAAACCCAGGGAAAGCACTATCATGAATCCGAGGTAATCATAAACGAGATAAATAAAGCCGGCTGTGCTGACCTTTCCCACAGGCTTTCCCCGTTGGCTTCCATCTGCAATCAGCACCGCCAGTGCTCCCGCGCCATAGCTCGGTGCGATGACGTTGATGAAATTCGCAGCAATAGTTAATGGGATCAGGTGGCCGAGTTTTTCATGGATGCCCATCAGGTAGTAGCAAGCCCAGAGATTCCCGGCGATTGAAACTAACCACAAGATTTGGGCTAGCGTCGCGGCGAATAACCACCGACCGTCACTTTGTCCGAAAGTCACGAGGATGAGTTTAAGTTCGTCAAAATTGCGAGCGACGAAGAAAATCGTTAGAAGGAGAATGGCGGAGTAGAGGATTTTCCGTAGCATCGGAGGATCAATTCAACTTATAGCGTATCCCAGGTTGGCGGAGAATCGAGAGAGATTCCTCGCACCTGAGAATCAATTCGGCGCAGCAGTCCGCTGAGAACTGTTCCCGAACCCATTTCGATAAATGTATCTATGCCCGAATGAGTCATCCATCTAATCGACTCTGTCCAGCGAACCCGGGATGTGAGTTGAGCGCTCAGGTCTGCCCTGATCTTCTCTGTGGAAGAAAGCGGTTTGGCTGACACATTCCCCACGACAGGGATATGAGGGTCACTAAGTGATGCGGCTGCAAGCGCGTCGTTCAAACGATCCTGAGCAGGGACCATCAAAGGCGAGTGTGAGGCGATGCTCACTGCCAGGCGGATGACTTTGCGTGCGCCGGCATTCTCTAGAAGATCGTGAGCGAGTGTAAGCGCGATTTCGTCCCCGGAGATTACGACTTGCCCGGGGCAGTTGTCGTTTGCGACAGTGACATTGCCATCCGTTTGCGCTGACGCTTGGTCGCAAGCTCCTTCAACTTCTTTTACATCAAGTCCGAGCACGGCGGACATCCCCCCAGGAAGGATCTCGCCTGCGTAGCGCATCGCTTCTCCTCGTTCTCGCGTTAGCAGCAAAGCATCATCAAAGGTTAGCGCGCCCGCAGCTACCAATGCGGTGTACTCACCCATTGAGTGCCCAGCGGCGCAAGCTGGTGAAAAGCCGGGATATCTGGCTTTGAATACTTCGAGCACGGCGATGGAGTGCGTGAGGAGTGCTGGCTGGGTATATTGGGTGGAATTCAAATCTGCTTCCGGTCCATGCCAGCAGACCTGGGATAAGGGGTAACCGAGGATCTTATCGGAGAGTTGAAAAATCTGTGCCGCTTCGGGGGCGGCTTCTGCTAAGGCCATTCCCATTCCGATAGACTGGGAGCCCTGACCGGGAAAAACAAATGCTGTCCGTTCTGGAATTAGGGGCATTTGTGTTTTAAAATAAGGAGCCGCGCTTATAGATGCACGGCTTTATGTGAATCGGGCTTAAGTGCTTTCGATTTCGATAACTTCGCGACCGGCGTAATGCCCGCAATTAGGGCAGACATGATGTGGAAGATGCTGATCGCCGCAATTCGTGCAGTTGATTAGGTGACGTAGTTTAAGCGCGTGGTGAGCCCGTCGGCGATCGCGCCGGCCCTTGGAGATCTTGCGCTTTGGTACAGCTGGCATAACTTTACTCCATTCGTAATCATAGAAACGCCCACCCTCGGGCAGGCGGGTTCATTATAGCAGTCGGCGATTGCCTGTCAAGGTTTCTTGTTTGGAGGTAGACATGGGCGCCCGGTATAATTTAGGTATTGTTTTAGATCAAGTCCATGGAATACGAAGCCCGGGCCTCGAAGTGTCGTCTGCCCGAAAAGCATGGCAGAGCGAGGGAGCAATGGGTCTCAGGGAAGAATGTCGGATGACGCTGCGGATCCTCTATTTTGCTACGCTCCGGGATTTGGCGGGAGCGCGGGAAGAGACCGTATCGCTGTCTGAGGGTTCATGCGTAAAAGACCTGAAGAGCCACCTTGGCAGGGACCATCCGGAGCTCATCCAGGTGTTTGACTCTGTAATCATCGCTGTGAACCGTGAATTTGCATTTGATGACCAACCACTCGAAGACGGTGATGAAGTGGCGATCTTCCCGCCGGTGAGCGGTGGAAGCGTTGAAAATCCAACGATACTCCGCATTACGCGGGAACCGTTGGATATGAATGCCCTATTAGAGGAAATCATTACACCAACTGCTGGAGCAGCCTGTGTCTTGACTGGGGTTGTACCGGTCCACATCGAACGCGATGAACCTTGGGAAACCGACCACGGATTCTCTGTGACCGATATCCCGATGACTGAAGGGCAGATAGGGCAAGTCGCGTGGGAAATTCGTGAGCGCTGGTTATCAATCGAGGGTGTGGCTATCGTTCAACGCCTCGGTGAGGAACGACCCGGCACACCCACGGTTATGGTCGCTTGCACCGCAGCGCGTCACGATGCTGCAGTGTTTGAAGCTGCAAGGTATGGCATCGACCGCTTGAAACAGATTGTTCCCATTTTCGAGAAAGAAGCCGATCCGGAATAAGAGCTATGGATTGAGGGCTCGTATCATTCCGGGGATGATACCGAGGTTCGGGGAAAAATATGTCTGCAGATGGAAATTCCTGGGAGTGGCCGTTCCACTGTACAAATTGTTATCAGCCATATCCAAGCAGTGGGTTTCCATACCGCTGCGAGAAATGCGGCGGCCTTTTCGATTTTACAGATCCAATCTCCTATGATCCGGCTCAACCTGCTGGACGGGGCCGCCGATCGATCGAACGCTTCCGGCGGAGTTTCCCTCTGCCTGTGGATGCAGATTTCATCAGTCTGGGGGAGGGAGACACGCCGCTTCTCTCTACCCGAATCTTCTCACGCGAAATCTTCTTCAAATGCGAGCACTTGAATCCCACCGGCTCATTTAAGGACCGCGGTAGTGCGGTGCTGGTCAGCGCGCTGGCCGCTGCGGGAATTGAAGATGCAGTTGAGGATTCCTCCGGCAATGCAGGGGCCTCCCTGTCTGCTTATGCCGCGCGGGCAGGTATTCGGGTATGTATCTATGTCCCTGAATACGCCTCGGGTCCAAAACGGTCGCAGATCGACGCATATGGCGCGCAGGTTGTCCAGATCCCTGGTCCGCGCTCAGTCACCGCGCAGGCTGTCCAGCGTGAGGCAGAGCGAGGAATTGTGTATGCCAGCCATGCGTATCTGCCGCACGGTATTGCAGGAATGGTAACCATCGCCTTTGAAATAGCGGAACAATTGAAGGGATCTCCTGGAACAGTCATCACACCTGTCGGCCAGGGGACGCTGCTCTTGGGTTTGCATCGGGGTTTTCGGGCATTGCAATCAACGGGTGTAATCGATCGGACCCCTGCCCTGGTTGGTGTTCAGGCGAGCGCGTGTGCGCCGCTATGGGCGGTCTTTTCCGGCGGCACTTCGGATCTATCTATGACCTCTGAGGGGGCAACAGTTGCTGAGGGGGTACGTATCATTCATCCACTGCGCGGGGACGCCATCCTGCAAGCCATCAGAGAGAGCGGGGGCGAGATGATCGCCGTCGATGAAGAAAAAATCCTGAAAGGGCGCGACGCACTGGCTCGTATCGGGTTGTATGTAGAACCGACGTCGGCACTCGTTGTACCAGCCCTTGAACAAGTGCTGGAAACATGCCCGGACCCCATCGTTCTGGTCCTCACGGGTTCGGGGTTTAAGGTGCTGGAAGAGTGAAACACCTGAAAATGGGATCAGCGGCGGTTGAAAGCTGGTTGATTGAAAGGTTAGTAAGAAAGAGATTGTGAAGGATACGAGCATGGAACGCAGGGTTGTGATAACGGGGATGGGCACGATCAACCCGTTGGGGTTCGACGTCATGGAGACTTGGGAAGCACTCAAGTCTGGCACCTCAGGCGTTGGACGAATCACGTTGTTCGACTCGAGTGATCTCCTGGTGAACATTGCCTGTGAGGTCAAGGAATTCGACCCTGCGCTGTATATGGATCCCCGCAAGACACGGCGTCGTGATCGTTTTGAGCAATTCGCAAGCGCTGCGGCCTCCCAGGCGATGCAGAATTCCGGGTTGGAGATACAACCTGAGGGTGCTGGTCGAGTCGGAGTTATCATCTCCTCGGCAGTAGGCGGCCTGAATACGCTGCAGACGGGCATGCAGGTGATGACCGACGATAGCCCCCGTCGGATTAGCCCTTTCACGATCCCGATGTTCATGGCCAATGGTGCTTCGGGGGTTGTGGCTATCGAAATCGGTGCCAAAGGACCATCCTTCTCCGTCGCATCAGCTTGCGCCTCTGGCGCCGATGCGATTGGTATTGCTGCCACGCTGATTCGCACAGGTGTAATGGATGTATGCCTGACTGGCGCTGCGGAGGCGAGCATCACTAGGTTCGGCGTTGCTTCATTCGATCGTTTAGGAGCACTTTCGAGACAAAACGAAGATTTTTCTCAAACCCCCGCACCGTTCGACACGAACCGCGATGGCTTGGTGATCGGTGAGGGAGCAGCGGTGGTCATCCTCGAAGATCTGGAACACGCACGCAATCGAGGTGTGGAAATTCTCGCTGAGTTGGTAGGTTACGGTTCAACCACCGATGCATTTCATATCACTGCGCCCTCTGAAACGGGAGCGGGAGGCGCTTCGGCGATTGAGAAAGCGCTTGCAACTGCTGCAGTCAACCCCGATGAGATCGATTACATCAACGCCCATGGGACGGGCACGAAGTTGAATGACATCTCAGAAACGAAGGCGATCAAGGCGGCGCTGGGTGAGGCTGCTTATAGAGTGCCTATCTCGTCCACGAAATCTATGACGGGACATATGATGGGCGCGACCGGCGCCTTGGAAGCGATTATCTGCGTCATGGCGATCCGGGATGGGATTCTGCCGCCAACGACCCATCTCAATAATCCCGATCCTCAATGCGATCTGGATTACGTTCCTAACCATGCGCGCGAGGTTGAAGTCGAAGTCGCGTTGAGCAACGCTTTTGGTTTCGGTGGGCACAATGCGGTGCTGGCGTTGCGGAGATTCACGGGTTAAAATAGATCGCAACAATCAATCAGTATCGAAGGAACTGGTGGAACGCGGAGTACCCAGATCGGCTGAGTTCTCGGCGTCCCCCAAGTTCATGGAGAGTGACATAGTGAAACCGGATGAGTTTATCCGGAGAACGGGATTGTCTTTCTCAAATCCCAGTTTGCTCCGCCGCGCCCTGACGCATCGCTCATACTTAAACGAGCACCCTGAGGCATTGGAGGATAACGAGCGTCTGGAATACCTCGGTGACGCTGCTCTAGATTTCATCGCCGCGGTCTGGCTTTACAACCGTTTCCCGGAGATGGATGAGGGTGCACTCACCCGGCTGCGCTCGGCGCTGGTTCGTACGGAGCAGCTGGCAGTTTTCGGCAGCGAGCTTGGAATGGGTGAGGTTATTTTCCTGGGGAAAGGAGAAAGCGCTACCGGTGGCCGCCAGCGACCTGCGCTGCTCTGCGCAGCGTTCGAAGCGTTAATCGGCGCACTATACCTCGATGCTGGTATCGAGGCCGTCGTCCGTTTTATTGAGCCGCGCTTTGAGCGCGCGGCCAAGGCGGTGCTTGACGACGAGCGATTGGTCGATGCGCGCAGCATCTTGCAGATGTGGTCTCAGTCTGAATTTGGAGAGATACCGAACTATCGGACCACTGGAACATCTGGACCTGATCACGATCGAGAATTTGCTGTCGAGGTCTCGATCGGGGAGAGGGTTAAAGCGGATGGAAGAGGTCGTAGCAAACAGGAGGCCGCGCAAGCGGCAGCGGAAAATGCGCTTCAGAAATTAGGACTAAACGGTTCAACAATTTCACAACGATCGAGCAAATAAATTGGAAAAGAAAATTCCACGTCTGAAATCCCTCGAAATCCAGGGCTATAAAACCTTCGCAACGAAGATCAACTTCGGTTTCGCATCAACCATTACGGCGATTATTGGTCCAAACGGATCGGGGAAGTCAAACATCACCGACGCTGTTCGCTGGGTATTGGGTGAGCAATCCTTCTCGCTGCTGCGCGGGAAACGAACGGAGGACATGATCTTCTCCGGTTCGGAAACACGACCACGCGCCTCGATGGCTGCGGCAACAATCACCTTCGATAACAGCGATGGTTGGCTTCCGATTGATTTTACAGAGGTGACCATAGGTCGTCGTGCCTATCGCGATGGGCAGAATGAGTACATGCTCAACGGTCAACGCGTCCGCTTGCGCGATGTCAATGATCTGCTCTCAAAATGCGGGCTCTCCCAGCGTACCTACACCATTATTGGGCAAGGGCTTGTCGATGCGGCTCTCTCGCTGCGAGCCGACGAGCGCCGCCAGCTGTTTGAAGAAGCTGCGGGGATCGGTCTATACCGCAGCAGAAGAGAAGAAGCCTTGCGCAGGCTGGATACGACGAAACGCAACCTCGAACGGGTCCAGGATATTCTGACTGAGCTAAAGCCGCGCTTGAGAAGCTTGAAAAGGCAGGTGGACCGCTCGAAAGATTATGACCAGGTCCGGACGGATCTGCAGGAACTGCTGCGAATATGGTACGGATATCACTGGTATCGTCTGTTGGAAACCGTATCTGCACAAGTTGCGGACGCCGACGAGCAGGTTGGATTGCGGGATGACCTGAGGGTGAAGCAAGCCGAAATCGAATCTGAAATGCGGGCGGTACGTATACGGAGCAATGACCTTCGATCTCAATTGCGGGATTGGCGGCAGCGGGTTACAGACCATTATCAGGATCGTGAACGGTCTGGGCGCGAATTGGCGGTGGGAGAAGAGAGGCTGCGGTGGCTGACGGAACAGGATGGCCTGCTTGGCCTTGAGATCCAAGCGCTTCAGGAGTCGCTGACACTGCTAGGTAAGCAGGTCGTCGAAGCCGAAACAGACCTCGCAGAGGAGAGAACCATCGTTGTGGAGTTCGAACGGAGACTCGGGGCGCTGCTCCAGGACGGAGAGATTGATACCGCGCAACGGACGGCGTTGCTTGAGGAATCACAGCATGTGAAAGGTGCATTAGAAGCACTGCTCGCGCGCGGGATCACGTTAGAGGCGCAGGAAAAGCAGCTTCAGAACAGGCGGGATGCCCTTCTTGGACGAGTGGAACGCCTGAAGGAGGACTTGCAGGTTACACGGGAAGAGAAGGATGAAGCCGAGGGGAAACTGCTTGATGCGAAGCGGTTCCTCCTGGAAGCGGAGGAGAGGGTTAATGAAGCTCTAACTGCCGAAACTGCGGGGCGCGACCGGCTGGAATCTTTGCAGTCTGAGGAGGCAAAACTCGCGCAGCAGATCAACGTGGAGAAGGTGGAACTGGGCACGCTGAATGCACAACTCTCTGCCAGCCAGTCCAATAAGCTGGACGAGGAGAAGCTCTCACGCTTGCATTCTGCCCGTGATGAAGGCCGTCTCACCGGCTACCTTGGACGCATCACACGTCAGATCCAGATACCCCGAGAGTATGATCGAGCGATCCATGCTGCATTGGGGGATTTCTTCGAAAGCCTTGCCTTTACCGACCTGGATCAAATTCTCTTGGCACTTGAAGGTCCGGAATTGGATGCAACTGAGACGATCCTTTCACTTCTGCCGTTGAAGTCGGGACGAACTCTCGCGCATTTAGACCCCATTGAGGATGCGGACTGCGTCGGTAATGCTGCTGACTTGGTGACGGTCGCCAATCAATATCGTCCGGCCATTGAAATGCTTCTGGGGCGAACGCTCGTCGTACGCGATAGGCGCGCGGTGAAGCGCTTGATGCATAACCTGCCAACCGACGGACGACTTGTTACACTGCAAGGAGATATTTTTTACCCAACTGGCCAAGCGGTAATCGGTCTTGGAAAGGGGATCGGTGGGCTCGAGCGTGATACAAAGCCGCTTCAGGAAAAATATGATTCGAGACGCAAGGTGCTGGAATCAATGTTGGAACAGTTGGAGGAGATTCAAGCCCAGATTCCATCCAGCCGCAGGGATATCGAAACGGCAGTAGAGGACCACAAAGAGATTGAATCAAAACGGCGGCAATTCAGGGATCAATTGGATCAGGCTTCTCTTGACTTGAAAACCATCGAGCATAGGATCTCGTTACTAGAAGATGAATTGGGCACAGTTGAAGCTGAACTTGAATCCGTTCGGCTAGAGCTTGTTGGGATTGCTGAGCAGGCTGTGCGAGTCCGTGAAGAGCAGAAAGAGATCGAGGCAAAGCATCAAACAGCGCTCCTCGCATTGGATGGTATCGGTGAAGGATCAGAGGTTGCGGAGATCGAATCACGCCTGGAACGGGCGAGGGTTTCACATGACAAGTCGCAGGTCAGAGTTCAGGCGTTGCTTGATAGGCGTTCACTTATCGAGGGTGATCTCACAGGGCGCCAGGAGCGATTAAACGCCAATCGGTTGGAATCGGAACGTTTGCAGGTACAGGTCCGGGTCAGCCAAGAAACACTCAATGATATTCGGGCGAAGTTAGAAGAGCTGCAAGGGCAGATGAGACCTGCGGAAGAAGCACTTACTGCTACGGAAAGCAGCCGACTGGAACTCGAAGCCCAAGAGAGCGAAGTGCGATTTGCGCTTCAGGCTGCTGAGCGGGAGCATTCCCGGGCGCAAATTGGATTGGCCCGCAGGCAGGAAGAGCTTGCCAGCTTGAAACGGCGAATCGAGGATGATTTCGGCTTGGTGGCTTTCGAGTACGAAGAGGACGTCCTGGGGCAGGAACCACTGCCCTTCGAGGGTATCGTTGAGCGTTTAGCGCGCGTCGAAGAGCTACCGCCCGAGATCGAGAAACAGAGCCGGAACCTGCGCATGCAGTTGAGGCGGATGGGACCGGTAAACCCTGAGGCACGGCGCGAATATCGTGAGGTTAACGAGCGGGTTGAATTCCTGACGTCACAGGTCGACGATTTGCGCAAAGCCGAGAGTCAGATCCATGAGGTTATCGCCGAACTCGATGTGCTCATGGAGAGGGAATTTCGGAAGACATTTGATGCTGTCGCCATTGCGTTTCGAGAGGCTTTCACGCGGCTGTTTGGCGGCGGGTCGGCGCATTTAACGCTAACAGATCCAGACAATCTTACACAGACTGGAATCGATATCGATGCTCGGCTTCCAGGTCGAAGAACGCAGAGTCTGGCGATGCTATCCGGGGGTGAGAGGAGCCTGACGGCAAGCGCGCTGATCTTCGCTCTGCTTAAAGTCTCACCGACACCTTTCTGTGTCTTGGATGAGGTGGACGCGATGCTTGATGAAGCGAACGTGACGCGCTTCACCGACATGCTTGCCGAGCTGAGCCAGGATACTCAATTCATTCTCATCACTCACAACCGGTTGACGGTTCAGGCGGCAGAGGTTGTCTATGGGGTCAGTATGGGCACCGACACCACCAGCAAGGTCATTGGGCTCAAGCTCGATGAATTGGAAGAGGAGCTTACCGGGTAGGATGCGAGTGTAGGATTGTACGGAAAAACATCGGAGTTCAGCGAGGGTTAGGTGCCCCGCGTTGATATCTGAGGCTACATCAGGTAGAATAGCAGAGCGAGCCGAAGTGGCGGAATTGGCAGACGCGCTGCGTTCAGGGCGCAGTGAGCTTTATGCTCTTGCGGGTTCGACTCCCGCCTTCGGCATTCAAAGCCCCATGTGGGGCTTTTTAATTCACCTATCTTGCGGAGCGGCTTCCCCTCGGGTAAGATGACCTCAATGAGCGAAAATGGAGAGGGGCGTAATCGCCTTTCGAGTATTTGGATAATTGCGTGCGTGATCGTCGGGATTCTCATTCTAGGCGATCTGAATCGGCGCATGGCGAATGCGCGCCGTCTCGAGCGAGACGCTGTGCAGCTGGAGACGGAAGTTGCGGTGATGGCGACGGATCGTGTGCAGTTGATGACGAGCGTTGCCGAGGCAACGAGTGAGTCCGTCATCGCAGAGTGGGCGCATGATGACGCGAAGCTTGTGCGCGAAGGAGAGTCTCTCATCATTCCTCTGCCGTCAACGGGCCAAATATCTGTTGCGACCCCCTCGCCCGGGCACAACCTCGAGACGCCCAACAACTGGCAGGTCTGGTGGGCTTTGATCTTTGGGGATTAAGCCCGGGCGGGCATCGAGTTTGGTCACTTGAAGCATTTATTGTTACATTAACTTCAGCTTTGCGGCTTGCTTAAATGATGTTACCTTGACGCTGATTCTGGCGCTGTGATATAATCTTCGACGCTGTCAGACAGCAGTTTAACGTTGCGGGGTGGAGCAGTGGCAGCTCGTCAGGCTCATAACCTGAAGGTCCTAGGTTCGAATCCTAGCCCCGCTACCTAAGCACCACAATGGATCGTCAGGCTTCCGAAAAAGGGATGGCCTGACGATCTTCGGTTCTTGGAACCTGGCCAAAAAGGAGGCGTTCCAATGAATCTAAGATCGTCAGGCTTGTCTGTTTCTAAAGCCCTGGTCGGGTACCTCAACACCAAGGCCGCAGAAGGTCTAAGCCCCCGTACGCTGCAGAATTATGAGCACCGTCTCAACCAATGGATCGACTATGTCGGCGACGCAGATGTCGGCAAAGTCTCTCCCCAGATGATCCGCCGCTACCTGGTCTGGTTGCGCACCGAATATAAACCCAGGCGTTTCAACGGCGACGATCAGCCGCTCTCAGCCAAGTCCATCCGCAACGTCTATGTGACTCTCTCCTCCTTCTTCACCTGGGCCGCGGCCGAGTTCGACATCGAGAGTCCGATGGACGGCGTCTCCGCACCGAAGTACAAACCTGCGCCGGTCATTCCCTTCACACGGGACGAGATCGAAGCCATGCTGGATGCCTGCGAACTCACGCGCAGGGCGGATACATCAGACCGCCGGCGGTTCCGCTGGAGGAGGGCGACAGCACGTCGCGATCGCGCCATCATCCTCATGCTGCTGGATACGGGCCTTCGCGCATCGGAACTCTGCTCGCTGAAGGTCGGTGACATGGACCTCAAGACAGGGCGTGTGGAGATCAAGCACGGGCCACGGGGTGGGGCAAAGGGTGGCAAGGGCAGGACCGTTTTCCTGGGCAAAGCCGCACGGCGCTTCGTATGGCGCTACCTGGCGGAACGGGAGGATGGGGAGGATCCGGAGGCGTTCGTTTTTTCCAATCGTTTGGATCGACCTATGAACCCTGATTCCCTGCGCCAGCTTTTGAAATACGTGGCGGAGAAGGCCGGCGTAAAGAATTGCTATCCGCATCGCTTCCGACATACCTTTGCCATCACCTATCTGCGGTCTGGCGGCGACGTGTTCACGTTGCAGGCGCTGCTCGGGCACAGCACGCTGGAGATGGTCCGCCACTACTCTCGCCTTGCGGATGTCGACCTTGCGAACGCCCACCGTTTGGCGAGCCCAGCGGATAACTGGCGGCTGTAGTACAAGAGGGAAGTTTAATGACATCGTCATGACGCCAGCCTCCGGGCGAGTTCCATGAGCCGGCAGGCGATTTCTTCCCGGGAGAGATCGCCGGAATCCAGGTAGAACTCCTGGGATCTGTTTGGTCGTTCGTGCGGATCGAAGGTGAGATTGGCGATGCGTTGCTTCACTTCTTCACCGGCGAGTGGGGCATAAATGCCATCCGTGACGCTGATGTCTGCGTGCATCAGGTTCATGCTGACCGCTTTGTAATCGGCCATGGTCTGGGCATTCTGCAGCGAGAACACAGCATGGCCATGCCGGAACTTATGAGGGGACTTATGCGGCAGCTGGGCGATGGCAAACAGCTTGCGTATACGCTTTCCCAACGCGGCAGCTCTTGAAGATCCTGGGGGGTTAGCGGATAGTTGTTGATCTCCCCAGCAATTGACCGTGGGTGTGTACCACATGGCGGTGTCGGGGAGTTGCGCTCGGACATGTTGATCCCAATCTTCTACAGGCTCCATGACCTCCGGGATTTCCAGCAGGTAGGTTGTCCCTAACTTGCCCATCTTCGTGCGCACACCCAGACTCGGCCATTGAAGGACCGTCCTCGCTTTCAAGTCGAGGGCCTTGAGCGGAAGGGATACCAAGGCGCCGGCGCGCATGCCGGAGAGGAAGAGGAGGCAGGCTGCCGCCCGATCGCGACGCAGGATCACCTCCTTCTTATCGATGTCCATGTTCGCAATCTTCAATATCTCTTCATACGTGACAAACTCATGATCGGGCGGCAGCTCTGGCGTTCTGGGAGGTCTCAGGCTGTCAATCCACATTTGGGACAGCCCCTTGAACTCGTTTGGATACGAAAGCTTGGACCAGGTCAAGAACCGCTTTGCCACCTGGACGCATTTTTTGGCCGTCGCCGGCGCCAGTTTATCGGCGCTGCCATTCAGCCGTGATGTGGCAAGGTAGGAGGGGAAAGAGGGGCGGATCGTGTGCGCGTCAACCAGCGAATTCTCATCTGCCCAGACCAGCAGATGCTTGAGATACGTGTTGTATCTTGAGACGGAAACGGGTTTGAGTTGGGCGTCCTCACCCAGGTAATCCAAAAAAGACTTAACCTTGGTGTAGTTGTTCCGATTAACCATCGCTCGAACCGCGGTTCACTTTTCTCCCACAATGTGGGCAGATCCCGGTCAGCAGGATCAGCTTGGCGCTGCGTCTTTCGGTTATACCCTCCATTTTGACCATCTGATGGCACCCGAAACAATATCCGTGATCTCGTGGGAGTCCTATGCGAGATCTTGATTTGCGCTGGCTCTCGATCCAACTGGCGAAGAGTCGCCCGTGGATCCAGATGTGCCCCTTGCCATCCCGGTCATGGGGTGCCCCATTCTGCGCCCAGCGGATAATCATCTGCCGGTCTACGCCCAATTCATCTGCCAGCTCCCTGGTCTTATACATCATGGGTAGCAACCCAGGGGCACGTACGATGGCATCATGCGGGATTTTCAGTTTGGTTTGAGCTGTTTGCGGATGATGCATCATGGACCGGTTCTTTCTCTCAGGGTCAGACTTTTTTCCCTTGCTTCACCTTGTTCCTGCTCATCCCATCCATGAGTTATTTATGCTTCGGACCACCACCATGCAGCCTCTCCTCGTTCATGCCCAGTCTACATGTTTGAAGGAGCGTTGTGCGTGATGACATGGTTACGAGCCCGTTAGGTCATCAATAGGGCGTGAAAGGCCATCTTCCTATGTGGTTAAATCCGAAGATCTCAGCCTGAGGCTGGATGTCCTTGTCTTCCTTCGGCGGCATTTCTGGATTTGGGACTTGACAAGTGTTGCATAAAAGTGTACTGTTGCACGTGATGCGCAACACTACATATTTAGGCAACACTATGATTGAGACTGCGGTTGAGAACCTGCAAACCAGCCTCCCTGGGAGCTGGCAAATAACGGTGGGCAAGCCCGATGAGACCTGGTCGTTTCAGGCGGACGGCTTGCTCGCGATCCGTTCTCCGGATGGCACGGCCGCGACGATGGTTGTTGAGGCCAAGCGCGGCGTGACACCGCGGCAGGCTGCCGAGGTGGCGAAACGGTTGGGGGAGGTAATTACCGAGCAGAAGTTGGATGGTGCTATCCTGATCAGCGAATATATCAGTGGGCTTTCCCGTGAAAGACTGAGGAAGGAAGGCGTTGGCTATATCGACCTGACGGGCAATCGTTGGATCGCATTGGAAAGTCCAGGTTTGTTGATTGAAACTAATGGAGCGGAGATCGATCCGTCGCCCCCGGATCGAGCGATCCGCTCGCTCAAAGGCGCAAAGGCATCCCGAATCGTTCGAGCGCTATGTGACACGTTTCCACCCTTGGGCGTACGGGAACTTGCTCGTATGGTCAATGCCAACCCCGGTTACACAAGCCGAGTGCTTGATTTCTTGTATACAGAGGATTTGATCGAGAGAGGAGAGAGAGGCGAGGTAGTTGAAACGAACTGGCAGGATTTGATCCGCCGGTGGAGCCAGGACTATTCATTCACGAATTCAAACCGCATGATGACTTATCTGGCCCCTCGTGGTTTAGAGGATCTTTTCACCCGGCTTCCATCGTATGAGGCGCAGTACGCATTGACAGGATCCTTTGCCGTGCCTGCAGAAGCATCGATTGTTGCAGGTCGCCTGGCGGCGTGCTTCGTGAGTGATATTGAAGGAGCTGCCGACCATCTCCAGGTTCGGCTGGCTGAAACAGGAGCCAATGTCCTGCTGGTGGAGCCTTTCGACCGCTTGGTTTTCGACCGCGTACGCCTCGATGAGGACATGGTAAAAGTTGCCTTGAGCCAATGCGCGGTGGATCTCCTGACATCGGGAGGGCGAGGTCCGGCAGAAGCTGACGCATTGATAGCGTGGATGCAAGGAAATGAAGAGCGCTGGCGGTCCTGATCCCATTTACATCGCCGCACGTCGTGTGTTGTTGGATTCCCTGGAGGCGATCAAGGAACACCTCAGCTCGTTGATTTTGGTGGGAGCCCAAGCCGTCTATTTACGAACTGGGGAAGCGGATCTAGCGGTTCCGCCGTATACGACGGATGGCGATTTAGCTATTGACCCGCGTCAGCTGAAACTCGAGCCGCTCATCGAAGCGGCCATGCAGAATGCCGGGTTCAGCCTGGCAAAGAATGCCGTCGGCATATGGCAGAGTTCAGTTGAGGTGGAGGGGGTGGCAAGGACGATCAGCGTCGACCTGCTGGTTCCGGAATCGCTGGGTGGTGCGGGGCGTCGAGCAGCACGCATACCACCCCATGCACGTGGAACGGCTCGGAAGGTTTCAGGATTAGAAGGGGCATTGGTCGACCGGGACCAATTCACGGTAATGGCATTGGATCCGGTAGACCAACGAAGGTTCGAGTTATTGGTCGCTGGTCCAGCGGCTCTGCTGACTGCCAAGATCTACAAGCTCCTTGATCGAGTAGACAGCTTCGATCGAAGGAGCGACAAGGATGCGCTGGACGTCTACCGTCTCCTTCGAGCGACGGTAACGAGTGACCTCGCCAACCGCTTCCGCACCCTGCTTACGAATCCATTATCAGCAGCGGTAGCGGAAACCGCCATCGGTCAACTTCCACAGCTCTTCGGTGGAGTAAATGCGACAGGCACTCGAATGGCTGTGTCTGCTGCTGTTCCCCTTGAGAACGAAGCAACCCTGGCAGCTTCACTGGTTGCCTTGACCGAGGATCTCCTGGAAGCCCTTTCCTAGCGTTCAGCACAATCTACAGGTTCATCTCATCAGGGGGCATCCAGGCCTTTTTACCGGGTTGCTCACGAACTGCCCACGCTAGCCCCCAACCCTTCGGAAGACATGGCCGTGAGATATCATTTCAAGTCCTGTGTGCAAAACCTTCGGGAAATGCTAAGAAATTGCTCGCAGAATGAAAATGGGGTTGTCGGGGTCTGCAGCTTAATAACACTTAGCGTATGCAGCTGGCAGGAAGCCCATCACTGAAGCTCTCCCAATTGCATAGGCTTTCCTGACCAGGCAGAATGGACGTGTTTGGGTTAATGACCAGGCACTGTCCGCCTTCATCACAACGGCGTACTTCGAAATGAAGGTGGGGTCCAGTAGAATTTCCCGTTGTACCGCTCTCCCCCACGGCGTCACCTGCACCAATGACGTCGCCTTTCGTTACCACGATAGACGATAGCCCTGTTGCAGTGTGGCTCTCACCTTTGGCGCCGCAGCACAGGTGGCCCAGGATCACCTGCCAGCCGTCATTCTCGATGACCACCGTCCAACCCAGGTAGTAGTTCCAGCCGGCATAGGTAACCTTTCCTCCGAAGGGCGTCCATACCTGGTGCCCTTCCTCATAGTTCGTGGCCCAATCGATGCCTGTATGAGCGTGTCCGCCCCTATCTTCTGTATCGCCGAAGCAGCTGCTCATCCGTGCCGGACTTTCGACGGGCATCATGCACGCAAAGGAAGCAGGTCCGGTGTAACCATCCAAGGCCCAGTAATACGAACCGCTGCTAAAGTTGGTACCGCCCGGCAGACCCGGGTCCTTGCCTGTCGGCTGAGGCGTTCCCAGCATCCATCCCCAGGCCTCGTCCTGTGCCCAAGCCGGCATGGAATCCGCCAGGATGGCCGCGCCCGCCGCCATGAAGCTTAGATAGAGCCCGCCAAGGCAAACCAAGGGCACCAAAACCAACAGGAAGATCCGCTTCACAATCCCCTCAGTAGACTCCCCATCCTTCCGGGACCGCGATCCAGATGCGTAAGGTTCCCTCAGGCGTAACAAGCACGCCGTGCCCGGTTCCAAGGCGCTGCAGGTTGTCTGACATATGGTCGGTCAGATCGAAGGTCGCCTGAAGACGCTTCGCCTCTACTGGTCGCTGTTCCATGAGGAGGGTGTTCCCAACGACGGAAAGGATCCGCCTGCCGATGGGCGCATCGAGGAATTCTCCCACTTGCTGGGTCGCAAGCCATAAGGCCGTTCGCCGCTTTCGGAATCGCCTGGCCATGTTCTCGACGGCTCCCGCGCCTCCTGGTGCTTCCAGGAGCTTCCAGACCTCATCCAACATCACATGCTGGATGCTCTTCGGATCAATGGCGCTTCGACGAACGACCTCCCCCCAGATCAAGCCCATGACCTGCCACAGATATACCCGGAGTTGATCCGACAGATCGTTCACGTGCTGCAAGCCGAAGATTACCAGCCCCTCCTCGGTGATGTCGAAGGTCGTCGGCGTGTTGAAGTAGCTGGCATAGACGCCCTGGGCGTAGGGGCGGAGCATCTCGGCCAGGGACTTAGAGGTGGGCGATGGGCTGGTTTCCAGGATCCGGACGACATCCGCCAATCTCGGGGCGTCCTCATGCCTCCAGTGTCTCTTCGCCGGATCTAAATCTTCATTACGTATCCAGCCTCGGTCCTGGACCGCGAGCCGGTAAGCTTCGGCCAGGGCGTTCCATTCGAGCCCTTTGGGGATCGGCTGTGTTCGCACCGACTCGCAAAATGCAAGCGAATGTTCCGTTCCT
>Ga0114922_10000565_pt1 | contig 35442 bp, 34 predicted proteins | sample AartaG_FD_100975 | JGI IMG/M metagenome (GOLD analysis project Ga0114922, IMG submission 100975) | Deep subsurface microbial communities from Aarhus Bay to uncover new lineages of life (NeLLi) - Aarhus_00045 metaG | ecosystem: Environmental > Aquatic > Marine > Oceanic > Sediment | place... | reverse complement strand
TCTCATACGATGTTGGTAGATACACTCCAAACCACCCAAGAAAATTGTATAGCTTTTGTGCAAAACATCAACTTTCTTCTGCTTACTCTGATACCTAATTATCTCCATGAGTTAACATATAAGACAATGGGGAGTGACTCATAATACTCTTCATGTTTTTTCATTATTTCCCCTCCCTAAAAAATCTTGATTTTGATAAGCTACCGCCGTTAGGTGTTATGGCAGCCTTATCAAGATATTGGGTCATGCTGCTAGTATTATGCTAAATCTAGTACTTTTTATTGTGCGGCATACCCATCATTTTCTATCATTATTTTATGTACACGAGATTGAAGTGTCAATTGATTTGTTGATAATATCAGGGGCTTATGCTAAATTTCTGATAAATGTTTACAAGTTCTATGATGCAGAAAAATAAGTTGCTGGTTCTGTTTTTTATCTCCATAGGCTCTATCAGCAGTTTGTTATTTGCCCAGGAGTCTGCGCTGACTTTAAAAGCCCATTATAAAGAGAAAGTGGAGGAGCGGATTTATGCTACCGGGAATGTTGAGATTACATATAAAAACCTAAAGTTATTTGCTGACACAGTGGAATTAAACACAGAGACCAAGGATGTTGTTGCAGAGGGGAATGTTATAATTCAGATGCCGCAAGAGGTGATTAGTGCAGAAAAAATCAGTTTCAATTTGGACTCTAGAGAAGGTATTTTGGAAAAAGCCCATGGTATGGCAAAGCCTTATGTTTTTTATGAGGCGGAATCGATTGAGAGAAAGGAAGACAGTGTTTATCAATTTAAAAAGACCAGGATAACATCCTGTACTCAGGCAGTGCCGCGGTGGTGGTTTTCAGGTTCTAAGGCAAATTTTAAAAAAAATGATTATATTGAGATGTGGAATGCTATTTTAAGAATAAAAAATATCCCTGTTTTCTACTTTCCTTATATTAAATTTCCCGTAGGCGATCAAAAAGCAACTGGTTTGCTAACTCCACAGCTGGGGTATTCCGGCCGCAAAGGATTGACTTATTCACAGGGGTTTTACTGGGATATAAGAAGGAATATGGATGCTACTCTAAACTTTGATTATTATTCATTTCGAGGCTTTGGAGGTGGGCTTGAGTACAGGTATATGTTTCCCAGAGGAACAGGTGGAAAATTAAACCTGTATTACTTTAATTTTAAACCTCTTCCCGAAGAAGAAGGCGCAGTAGAAACAGAGGAGGAAGAGTTTCTTAACAGTGCTTACATTTTGCGGTTCAAGCATAACCAGCCGCTGCCTTTTGACTTTAAGCTTGTGGCTGATGTTGATTATCAAAGTGCTTTTGATTTTTTAAGAGAGTTTGATAATAATGTTCAGCGGGCGCTTATTGCAAACCGCAGCTCACAGGTATATATTTCCAGGGCCTGGTCGTATTTTAACGCAAATATGAGATTGGGGAGGTTTGAAACCTATTACAGGTTATTGGACAGGACTCTAATCAGAAAGAGTTTTCCTGAAATCGGATTTAGTTCGTCTAAAATTAACATCATTGGACCTGTGCATTTTTCTTTTTCTTCGTCTTTTAAACATTGGGAATTTGGATTTCAATATGCATATGAAAAAGGCAATCAAAAAAAGGGAGATAATTTATCGCTAAGACCAGCTATCACAATTCCTTTTACTGCAATTCCTTGGATGACAGTGAATCCTTTTTTCTCATCAAATTTTGTCTACTATTTCCAAAGTTATGCTCCTGGAAGGCGTAGGGTAGTTGATGACCCCTTGCTGCAAAAAAACTTTACTTTTTCTTCAGAATTTATTGGCCCGGTTTTTAATAAGATATTTTTTAATAAAAAAAATGAGCCTGTTTTAAAACATATTATCGAACCTTCAGTAAGTTACCGGTATGAAAGCCCGGTGGCTATTTCTGACAGAATTATAACAGCCACAGGCTATTTTTTCAGGTATCATTATTTAAAATATGGATTGACTAATCGAATTTTAGTAAAAAAAAATGATATGGCAAGGGAGGTCTTTGCTTTGGGAGTTAACCAGACCTATTATTTAGAAGCCGAAGAAAGTCCTTTACAGAGATACCTGTTTGAGGGAGAAATTCCCGCTTTTTCTGATATAAATGGGTATTTGAGGTTTTATCCCAGTAATAAGTACAGTTTTGATTTTTCGACTAGGTTTAATCCTTATTATAAGAGCTTTTCAAGCCTGAATGTGGGTGCTAACTTAGGCAAACCTGATGATGATTTGTTCCTCAGGGTTAATTGGTATAAAAGCAGTGACCCGTATAGACCAAAATACATCTATGCAAACCGTCATCAGCTCGGAGTGTTTGGGGGGGTCAAGATTCCCTGGGTAGGTTTAGAAGCTAAAGCACAGGTGGATTATAATTTTGCAGAAAAAAAGATGCTTTATTCCGCTTTTAAGCTGGAGTATCATTATCAGTGTTTTGATTTCGAGGCTGATCTTAAGATGTTTTTTTTCCGCGAGAAGCCGGAAATGCAGTTTAGAATCACATTCGGATTGGGGAATATTGGAAAGACTACGGATTTTCTGGGGGGAATGGGGTTTTAAACGAGCTATTCATTGTCTAGTTGATTTATATTTAGTAAAATGAATTTCAGCCCAGTATTAGGAGGAGACATGAGAGTACTTATTACAGGCATTACAGGTTTTGCGGGAAGTCATCTGGCGGATTATATTTTGGCAGAATATCCTGAAGTACAGGTGTCGGGAATTATGCGCTGGAGGAGCCGGATGGAAAATGTGCTCCATATTAAAGATAAAGTCAACCTGGTTGAAGCGGATTTAAAAGATATCGTCTCACTTAAAAAGGCACTTGCAGAGATAAAGCCTGACCGGATATTCCATCTTGCTGCCCAGAGTTTTGTGCCTGCGTCCTGGGTCTGTCCAGCAGAGACGTTTGCCATAAACAGTATCGGGCAGATCAATCTATTTGAAGCGGTTTTGGATTTGGGTCTTAAACCAAGAATACAGATTGCAGGTTCAAGCGAGGAATATGGCTTAGTCCATCCTGATGAAGTTCCTATGAAAGAGACCAATCCCCTGCGTCCCTTGAGCCCTTATGCTGTAAGTAAAGTAGGGCAGGACATGCTGGGCTATCAGTATTATAAAAGTTATGGAATGCATGTTATAAGAACGCGTGGATTCAACCATACAGGGCCGCGGCGGGGGGATGTTTTTATCTGCTCTAATTTTGCAAAACAGATCGTTGAGATAGAAAAAGAGAAACGTGAACCAGTGATGTATGTAGGAAACCTTGAAGCAAAAAGGGATTTTACTGATGTTCGTGACACAGTAAGAGCATACTGGTTGAGTCTTGAGAAAGGAGAGGCAGGAGATGTTTATAACATTGGGACTGGAAAAGCTTATGCGATGAAAGAGATGCTGGATATGCTGCTTTCCTTAAGCCGTGCTGAGGTTGAAGTTAAAGTTGACCCTAAAAGACTGCGGCCTTCTGATGTCCAGATTTTACTATCTGACAGCACAAAATTCAGGCAGCTTACAGGTTGGGAGCCTAAGATAGAATTTAAACAGTCCCTGAAAGATCTTCTTGATTTTTGGAGAGAGCGGATTTGAAGCGGAAAATATTTATAAGCGGGGCTAACGGATTTGTCGGTAGTACTCTAGCCCGCTTGTTGGATTTTCCTGAAAATGAGATATACGGCACATCATTTCCCCATAAGCCTAAACCTTTAGGCCTTAAATGCAGGAATGATATCCGCTATCTGGATATTCGGCGGGAGGGCGATATCACTGAGTTTATTAAAGAGACACGTCCGGATAGAGTTTTCCATCTGGCTGCGGTTTCAAACGTAGGCCGTTCCTGGGAAAAACGTACAGAAACTATTGAGACAAATATCCTGGGAACACAGCATGTATTTGAAGCTTTACGGAAATATATCCCGAAGGCCAGGGTGCTTTTTGTAAGTTCCTCTGATGTCTATGGGGATGCATCCATAGATGATAGGGCGCTTTACGAAGATGATGACACTAAGGCCCTCAGCCCGTATGCATATTCTAAGATAGCCGGGGAACTGCTCAGCAGGTTTTATGCAGATGTTGAAGGGCTTCAAATTGTTATTGCACGCTCTTTCCCCCATACAGGCCCAGGGCAGAGCCCTGCTTTTGTCTGCTCTGATTGGGCGTATCAGATTGTAAAGATAGAAGAAAGGTCTAAAGAGCCTGTGATGCAAGTGGGGAATATTGAAGTTAAAAGAGATTTTTCTGATGTAAGAGATGTGGTTAAAGCGTATGTGCAGCTTTTAGAAAAGGGCCGGAAGGGAGAGGTCTATAATGTTGCTTCAGGGAACGCTGTTTCCCTTCAGAAGATTCTTGATATGCTGCTGTCTTTTTCCTCATGCCCCATTAAGGTCCAGGTTGATTCGCAGAAGTTGCGCCAAAAAGACATACCCTGTTTAAGGGGCAATAACAGTAAAATCCGAAAAGAAACAGGCTGGAAGCCTGAGATTTCTCTAAGGCAGACATTAGAGGATTTGTTGGAGTATTGGAGAAATGAAAAGAGTTATTAATCTTATTTTAATTTTTGTGATGATTTCTCCTCTTTATGCTGATTTTAAAGTTATGGGGGGATTTGATCTTGCTAAATTCAAGAACCACCATTTAAACAGTTTTCAAAGTAGCTATAAAATAGGATTTTTAGGAGGCCTTGGGTTTGAAAAAAAAATCACTCAAAATCTTTTGCTAGAATTTGACTTTTTTTTTATGAAGAAAGGCAGTAAAGCTGTATCTAATGATCCTCCCTATTTAAAATCGAAGTATAGTTTAAATGTAATTAGCATTCCGGTTTTGCTAAGATACCAGTTTTTATATGACAATTCGCCTTATATAGTTGCAGGAATAGAGACTTCTTATATTCTTTCTCATACGAATAAAGTCAAAGGAGAAGAAGCGATCGACATGAAAGATTTGACTGACAAAAGTGATTTTGGCTATATATTCGGGGGTGGTTACCAGATTAAGCTTGAAGAAAATTTATTCTTTTTTATTGAAGCAAGGTGGCATCTTGGGGATAGAAATTTATCAATGGATGTTGAAGGGCTTGTAATGCATACCGACACCATAGTAATCATGGTGGGGATCAGGTCGTAGAAAAAAAAATAGCTGGTTTATTCTACGAGTTATTCTTTTCTACTCCTACGAGCAGCTCCTCTCGCGATAAAGCAGCAGTACCGATTTTACCTATTACAATACTGGCTGCGGTGTTGGCGAGGACTGCCGCTTCTTTTATCGAAGCCCCTGCCAGTAAAGCCAGCCCGGCTGTGGCTATAACAGTATCGCCGGCTCCGGTTACATCATAGACTTCCTTTGCGATTGTAGGGATGTGTATGGGGGGCTCATCTTTTGCAAAATAGGTCATTCCCTGTTGGCCCCGTTTGATGATGAGATATTGAGTAGAAACCCGGGAAAATATTTTTCCCCCCGCTTTCTCTATTTCAGCATCGGTGTTACATGGCTTATGTGTGATGCGGGCTGCTTCGTAGTGATTTGGTGTCAACATTGTTACTGGGGATAAAAGGGAGATGTTTTTAACCTTCGGGTCTGCAAACACAGGGATATTTTTTTTATCCAGGTAAGGTAGGATTTTTTTCATCAAAGATTGACTGATCATGCCTTTTTTATAATCCGAGATGATGAGGCCATCGAATTTTTCCTGCTGTATGAATAAAATAATCTCCTCCCTTATTTTACGGGGGAGAGGATGTGTAGATTCCTGATCGACTCTTACAACTTGCTGCTGATGGGCGATGACCCTGGTTTTTATAGATGTAGGCCGGTTTTTTACTGTAAAAATGCCGCTGCTATCCGGGATGTTGTTTTTTATCCATTCACCGGCAGCATCTTTGCCGACAACGCCGATTAAGACCGGAGAGGCATCCAGGCTTTCCAGATTATGACAGACATTTCCTGCTCCTCCCAGACAGGATGTGTCTTTTTTAACATCTACTACAGGAACGGGTGCTTCAGGTGAAATGCGGTCTACCTGGCCCCAAAGGTATTTATCAAGCATAATGTCGCCCAAGATAAGTACTTTCAGTGTTTTGAATTTATTGAGGATTTTCTTTGTCCGGATAAGGTTGATCTTACTCATAGTTTTCCTCCCTTAAAAAAATTGGGTTTGAAATAATCCAGGGACAATTCCGGTGCAATGGGGTCCTCTCTTTCAGGAAGACTTCAACTCTGTAGACTCCCGGCTGGGTAGCTTCAAAGATTGCTGTATTCCCGGAAGGAAGGGGAAGTGATTTCCCATTACAAATAATGTATGCTTTTTGCTTCAGTCCTGAAGGGAGCTGGATATTAAGAGTAACCGGTGAATCGAATTGAATAGAAGTGCCCATGGGGATCTTTGTACTGCCGCTTTTTCCCCAAAATCTAAATCCTGTGGCATAAGCAGCAGCATCAACAGCATTGAAAAATCGTCCTTGTTTCAGGGCGGAATATACTTGATTTTCGGCAACCTTAAAATCTGACGCGAGCGGTTTATTGAGAAGCACATGCAGCCGGAGAAAGGAAAACAAAGGTTTGTACAGCAGATGGGCATCTGTGCTGAAATATCCAAAAGTCTTGTATGAGCGATTTAATATATCCCATTTTCTGAGGTTTTTCCCCGGTCGGTCAAGCATCTTTAACAGGGGAAGTTCCGGTTTTATAAAGAGTGCAGGGAGAAAAAGCAGTGCAGGGACGATATTCTTTTGTAACATTGAGTCTGCATTGATAATTTCTATACCGGAGTAACCGGCATATTGTCCCCAGGACCAGCTGGTCTTTGAGTAAGGGTGGGCGATGATTGTAAAACCATTCAGAGCATTTACTTGATGAGCTGCTCTTTCAGCATTTTTAGAGAATCTTTGAGATGGGGTTTTAAAACCGAGCCCTACCAGGTGGCCCCGGTTTACAGACATCTCTGTACCAGAGAGCATAAGCAGCCCCTCTTTCCAGCCTTTGGTTTTCAGGGAGGCGAAGTTTGGCTCTCCATGGTCGGTGAGGATGATAAAATCAAGTCCGGACCGAGCTGCGATATGAGCGATTTTATCAGGCTCTTTTTTGCCATCTGAAAGTGTAGAGTGGATATGATAGGCGCCTACGATCTCATAAAATGAACTGACTTTTGAGTCAGGTATATAAGATTTAAAGCGGATGAGGTGAAAGCTGAACCAGAGGATATAAACAATAATCAAACCCAGAAGAAAATAGAAAATCTTTCTTTTTTTGTTTATACTCATTATGCAGCCTGACCTATTCATAAAAAAATGGCGATGTTTTTATTATTATTTTCTTTTCAATGATATGCAAGATTTTTTCAAGAATGATTATTGTAACTTTTTTCTTGTTTTTATTTTTAATTTTAATCGCCATTTTTTTACTCTCAGAGCGAGCCGATCTCACAGCACCTGCTTCGTTACAGGGCATTCGCGGTGAAGGACCACAGCTTCATACCCTGTGCCTTGCATCTGCAGCAACCTCGACTCGTGAATAATCCAGGCTAGATTTACTCTGATTTTTTTGAATCCGCTCAAAGGCAAAGGGCAGGGTTATTAGATAGAGGAAGAGCATTGTTATCTCCGAGTCTCCAAAATTGTATTCAAACAGGCCTGCGACCGCTAATGCCAGCAGGGAAGCCAGGGCAGTTGCAGTAAAAGGAAGAAGGGCCGGGTCCTTATTTTTTAATAGTTTAAACAGAGAAATAAAAGCCCAGGCCATAAATGTCAACCAGGCAAGAAGAGTTGGTATTCCTCTTTCGGCAGCTATCTGAATAAAGTTATTGTGCAGGTGGACATTGCTGAGAGCCTCATGGGAAAGTTTATATTTGGGCCGTTTAAATATGACATGTACTGTGTTGGGGCCTGTCCCGAAGATAGGATAATCCTGGATGATTTGAAGGCCGGCATTTAGGTATTCGATTCTTTGAGCGTTTGAGTAGCTTTTTAGATCAAAAATGCTTAGAGCCCGCTGTTTTACATGCTGAGGGCTTATTAGGAAGAAAAGAGCTGCTGCAACCGGGATTAGGACTAAAAGTTTAGGCTTATGGATTGACAGAACCACAACTGCTATAACTGTGACCCCGATCCAGGCACTGCGGGTCATAGTTATTACCAGAGCTATAGAGGCAAAACAGAAAGCTGTTCCCCATAAGTATTTTATTTTATCTTTAGAAAAGAAAAACATGCTTAAAGCTATGGCACTGAATAACATCAGAAGTCCGGCCTGGGTCATATAATGCCCCATAAATCCGGCAACCCTTTCTCCTGGGGTTGCTGTGATAAAGAAGTATATAAGCGAGAAAACAATACTTATTGAAGCTGAAGTAAGCAGAGCCAGGTTTGCCCATTTTATCTGTTTCAGTTTGCGGAACCCGGAGTACACGAGAGGCACGATTAGAAAAAGCAGGAGTTCCCGGCTGTCTTTGAAACTGACTGCTGGATTATCTGACTTTATTGAGGCGATGACCGAAAGCAGGGAATAAACGAGCAGAGGCCAAAAAAAGTTGGGGAACTGAGGTAATTGTTTGTTTTTAATGAGCAGCGCTATCCAGCATGTGAGGGCAACAAATAGGATGATCTGGCTGATTGAAATAGAAGGGAACGAGAACAGGAGATAGAGGGCGATGGATAGGGGCAAAACATTGGCCAAGGAGAAAACTTTTTTTCCTGTCATTTGTAGGAAAAATAATATACCAGAATGTAAAAAACTTCAACAGCTTCTCTCTCCAGGATGAATAGGGGTAGTCCCCCTGTTGTTTTCACCTTGAATTTAAATTAAAATTGCTACATACTGTGAGTTAATTTATCAAGGAGCCCCATTATAATGTCTGTAAATAAAGAATTACTGGAAATTCTGGCCTGCCCTGTATGTAAGACTGAAGTCAAGCTTACCTCTGATGAAAAGGGAATTAAATGTGTAAGATGCCATCGTGTTTATCCAATTAAAGACGAAATCCCGGTTATGCTCGTAGATGAGGCGACTATTGAACCTGAAAGATCCACTAAAGATTGAATCCAGTGCCGCAAACAAAAATATGATGTAGTGATCGACTTCCACGGAAACCCCAGAGCTTTCCTATTCACTCTGTTATCCTGAGCTGATTTATAGATTGTATCCGATTTTGTATGTTTAAAAAAAATGGAATGGATGTCCTGCGAAATATAAACTTGCAATTTGCATACTTTTTTGCTTAGGATATTAAAAATATGATTGCCATTGAAAGGGATGTTAATGTTGAAAAAAAAGTATGGGATTGAGCTTTCCGTTCCAACTTTCCGGGGGAGGATAGAGGCTGATTATCAAAGCCCCGGCTTTGTCCGTGCGATCTCAGATTGCCACAACTTATTAAATAAATCCTCTACTGAGATTTTACATGAGGGCAGGAACCGGATCGGGGTGGTCAGGATTTCAGGGGGGGATAAAGAAGTTGAAGAGATTGTTGTTAAAGAGTTTCGGACCAGAGGAATAAACAAGATTAAAAGTATTGTCCTCCATTCCAAGGCATATAAGGCCTGGCGGGGTAGCAATCAGCTTAAAGATTGCGGTATTAAAACTCCTGTCCCTGTAGCCTTTCTTGAGAAAAAGCACGGCCTTTTCCTTGAGCAGAGCTTTTTTTTAGCCGGGATGGAAAGAGATATTGAGGAAATCCGGCATTTGTTTCCTTTACTATCAGGGGATGAACTCAAGTTTCTTTTAAACGACCTGGCCCGGTTTTTGTCATATTCTCACCAGCAGGGAATCCTTCATCGTGATTTATCGGATGGAAATATTTTAGTCAAGAAGGATGAGCAAGGGAGGTATAATTTTTATCTTATCGACACTAACCGGATCCGCAAGAAAAAGCGTATTAGAGTCCTTAGCAGGGTGAAAAACCTGATACGTCTGGGAGTCCCGCCCGCTTCTCAGCGTGAATTTTTAATGCTGTATTTAGGAAAAGAACGCCTTAACAATTTATTTTGGTTTTGGTATAAGTTGAACAAGAACTCCTATTCCGGATTTATCGGTTTGAAAAAAAAGCTGCGGCTTAAGAAGATCGCTGAGAAGCTGAAAATCCAGTGATCCGGATAGATAAAGAGATTGAAAAAATGAAGGAAACATTTCGCTGGAATCCTTATGCGGACCAACCTCATAATATCGGCTCCAGAAAAGAGCGTTTTCAGCATCATTTCAAATATGTAGGCAGTTATATCAGCTTAATAACCTCCAATCTACGAAAAGTTATTCCAATTCTCTTAAGGTACAGGAAATATAAAAAGAAAATGTATATAGAGCCTGTAAAATTGAAGAGGCCTTTTGCTGTCTCTGTTTCTTCTGCCGGCAAAGAAAATATGGAAGTGCTGAAGTGTCTGCAGGAGCTGGGCATCTTACAGAGTATGGTCCGGATTCCTTCCTGGGAAAAAGACGAGCTAGATGAGTATAAAAAATTTGTTGATCTTCTCTCTGATAATGGGATTGAAGTGACTATAGCCCTACTTCAGAACCGGGATGATGTCCTATCTCCTTCACGCTGGCGGGATTTTTTAGAGGAGGTTTTCCGGGAGTTTTCGGACAGATGCTCCCATTTTGAAGTCGGTCATGCTTGGAACCGGACAAAGTGGGGAGTATGGGAATATAAAGAATATCTGGAACTGGCACACGCTGCTTTCTCAGCGGCTGAGGATTACAAGGTAAAACTCATTGGGCCGGCAGTGATCGATTTTGAGTTTCATCTTTATCCTCCGCTTTTAAGAATACTGCCGCTTGATGTTTTAAGCTCGCTTCTCTATGTTGACAGAGTCGGTCCTCCTGAAAATACACAATGCGGGTGGGATACATCTAAAAAAATCGCTCTTCTTAAAGCAGTTGTGGATAAATGCACGCAGGGGGAAAAAAAAATATGGATAACCGAGATGAACTGGCCTTTGCAGGGGACGGGAAAGTATTCACCGGCTTCCGGTGAGCCGAATGTTTCTGAGGATAAACAGGCCGATTACCTGGTGCGCTACTATATTTTAGCTTTGGCAAGTGGTTTTGTTGAACGGGTATACTGGTGGCAGCTGGTTGCTCCAGGTTATGGACTGATTGACAGCCGGGGGGGTGAGTGGCGTAAACGGCCTTCCTTTTACGCTATGAAAGCAATGGCTTCATTTTTGGACGACAGTATTTTCCAGGGATGTTTTGCTGAAACGGATGTTAAAATATTTATTTTCGTCAAAGAAAAAGATGTCTTTGCCGTAGGATGGACAACAGGAGAAGCCCTAGAATATACCTTCCCTGGCCGCTTGCTCAAGGTCCTGGACAGGTCAGGAAAAGATGTCCTTATTACAGGCAACAAAGTGCAGCTTGACTCCAGCCCGAAATATATATTCCTAAGCGGAGATGCCCCCTTTTCTGCTTGCTAATTACAAATGGTCGTTTTATTATTAGCTGCAGGATGAAAGAAATAAATGAGCCTTTCCAAAAACAGGCAGTCGAAGAATATGAGAGGAAAAGATACCGGGGGCTGGACCAGCGGATCGTTGATGCAAGAGAGCAGAGCATTCTGAAAAAATTTCTGGAACAAATTACAAAGAAGAAGGGCTTGACCTTAGACCTTCCCTGCGGGTATGGGCGATTTTCTAAACTCCTCAGGGAGCAAGGCTTAAAACCTGTAAACTGTGATATTTCTTTTCACATGGTTAAACGAGCCTGTGAGAAAAGCGGCCTGATCGCTTCATCAGATATAGCAGCTGTAGTAGCAAATGCAAAGCAGGGATTGCCTTTTAAAGACTGTGTGTTTCAGGTTGTATTTTCCCTGCGGTTTTTCCATCACCTGCATGAAAAACAGGCGCGGACATTTATTCTAAACGAGTTTTCACGGGTGTCAAAAGACTGGGTAGTGCTGTCTTTTTACCAAGCAAATCTTCTGCATAAGATCCAGCGGCAATTAAGAAGGAAAGTCAAAAAGAGCAGTGCCCACATAAAAATGCTTTTTGCAGAGGAATTTGCAGAAGAGATCGAACAGGCAGGGCTAAAGCCGATTCGGATTATTTCGCTTTTTAAAGGCTTGCATTCCCAGCATATTGCTCTTCTTAAAAAAAAGAGTACTCTGTAGGGAGAGAGTTAGAATCTGAATTTGATCCCAACCTGAAGGGATACTCCGGAAAAATCTATTGTTGCTTTTTTAGGATTGCTCACCCCTGCTTCAGATGGTTTTTTATCTCTAATAAAAAGGAGGGGGCAAGAGACTTCCTCAGAGGTATGTCCTTCGTATATGTAAAGTGAGCCTTCTTCAGTATATTCCAGCCCTTCTGAATCTTGATATGTATTTGTTCCTTCGAAATTATTGAGCTTAGCAATGCGGCCGCTTGTTTCTATAAATAGACTGATATTTGAGTTGATGGAAATAGTGTAACCGAGGCCTGCCATTATCCCGAGTCCCTGAGAACTGGCGTTTCCTTTCCATTCTTTCCAGGCTTCGCCTTCTTCAGAGCGATAAAGATAAGAACATTTTGCCATAAAGTATTCAATCCCGCTTTTAACATAGAGCTGGGGAAGGACGGAGCAGGAGAGAAATACTCGTAAAGGGAAAGCTTGTACTTCAGGTTGGACGGATAGGGAAGTAGCGGGAGATACTCCGGATAATTCGACTGAGCTGTTTTTATTCCCGAATAGATAATCGGCTCCGATTCCGAAAGATAGGTCTTCGTTTATAGCAAAACTGAGCTCTCCTCCAAAGATATAACTGAGATGAACTGGTTTAAAATTTGGTTGGGTTTCTGTTTGGAGATCATCCAGATTATAGTCGACCCATCCTGCGGCGCCTTTATTTATGTCTCCTCCCGCAACATAATTTCCGCCTCCGGAAAAAGAGATGCTAAAGGGAAGGGCTTTCGATATCGCGGAAGGTACGGTTTTTTGCTCAAGTATTATGGTTTTTGGGGCCCTGGCCTCTTTTATCTTAACGGATTCTTCGGCCTTCCTTTCAGGTTTTTTCTCTTCTTTCTCTGCTGTAGGTGGTTTGATTTCAGATACTAGGCTTTCATGTACATATCCGTTTATAGTTTCACCACTATCCTGTATATATTTAATGTGGTACCATTCTTCTTCTTTGCCCAAAGATGTAAAAACAGCCCCCTGAAGAGCCTGGAAAATTATCATACTTCCTATATCTGCATTATCACGGATATTAGCCAGTTCAGAAACGACTTTCAATTTGATTTGATTTTCCTGGGCATTTAAGCTTGCAAACAAGAAAACTGTTACAATGAGAAAAACCACACTGGGTTTCCCTTTATTTATTATTGCCATGAGTTTTAAAGTATAAACTTTTTTTAATTGAATTATAGAAATAGGTTGATTGAGTGTCAAGACACAATAATTTTGCCGTTTTTTGAAAAAAATGATATCCTAAGTAGTTAAGAGGATAATAATATGGTTCAAGATCACAAGCATTCATTCTATCTGGCCCTGTTGGTTTTAATTGGGATTTTTACTTTTATTAGTATTTTAGCCGCTAATAAAGGGCCGGCCCTTAAATTTGAAAAAGAGATGTGGGATTTTGGTAATGTCAAGCAGGGGAAAATACTTACACATGTATTTAAGTTTAGAAATGATGGCGATGCTACCCTGGTTGTAAAACAGGTAAAGACTTCTTGTGGATGTACTGCTGCTTTAGTGTCAAAAAAAGAGATTCCGCCTGGAAAACAGGGTGAGATAAAAGTGACATTTAACACCAGAGGATTCGCAGGGCGTGTTTCCAAGTTCATTTATATCGAGTCAAATGATCCTCAAGAGTCAAAAAAGCAGCTGACAGTTTCCGCCTCGATCAATGTTCCTCCCCGTCCAAGGATCAGTCTGGACCGTTACAGTATTGACTTGGGATTGTTTTTACAATCAGAGGACATCGAAACTAAAGTAAAAATTAAAAACACCGGGGAACTTGAACTTGAGGTTGAATTTTCCCATAAATCAGCTTCTTTTTATATGGGCAACAAAAAAGTCCCAACTCCCTTGAAGATTCCGGCCGGTAAAGAAGTAGAGGTCAGGATAAAGATAATTCCACGGCAGAAAATCGGTTTGATGAGAGAATATGTTCTGTTTAAAACCAATGACCCTATGAGGCCGAATCTTTCTTTTTATATCAGCGGATATATTGTCACTAAAGTCCAGTTGAGACAGCTTTTTAAAAAGTATAAGGATAAAATAAAATAGCTGAGAGAGCCAAAAAAGAGGATATTATATGATTTTATTGGCTAATTTTATAAATGCAGTAGCAGGAATCCTCCATTTTATATTAATGCTTTATATTTGGGTTCTTGTTTTCCGGGCAATACTTTCCTGGATAAGAGTTCCGTCTTTATATCAAGTGCAGGTTCTACTCTATCGTTTTACTGAACCGGTATTAGGCCCTGTGAGAAAATATTTTCCTCCTTATAAATTTGGTGGAATAGATATAAGCCCGATAATTGTATTTGTTTTGCTTATTTTTATTGATACATTTATAGTCAAGTCTATGTCCCTTTATGCCCAGCAGATCTTGCAACAGCAGACTTTGTCGTTGTGAATCTCCGCTGGTTTATTGCTATGAGTTATCTTCTATGAACTATTATAATCTCATCAGTTTTTTAGGTATTTTCGCTATTGCAGGTTTTGCCTGGTTGTGCTCTGGAAGCCGCAAGAATGTAAACTGGCGGGTGGTGTTTTGGGGGGTCAGCTTACAGCTTGTCTTTGCCCTCTTTATTTTTGTAATCCCGGTGGGAGCGAAATTTTTTCTTTTTGTTAATAACATTGTGGTGGCTGTGCTGGATAGTGCAACTGCAGGGACAAAGTTTGTCTTCGGCCGGCTTGCTTTACCTCCCGGGACAGTCAATGAAGCCGGCGAGACTTCATTAGGTTCTTTTTTGGCTTTTCAGGCTTTTCCGACTGTAATATTTTTTGCCGCACTCGTGTCTGCTCTTTATTATTTACGTATTATGCCCTTGATAATACGGGGGTTTTCTTATGTGTTTACTAAGCTTATGCGCATAAGCGGAGCAGAAGCACTCAGTGCATCCAGTAATATTTTTGTCGGGATTGAGTCAGCGCTTGTAGTCAAACCGCATTTAAAACGGATGACAAAATCGGAACTGGCAACGGTTCTTACCGCTGGAATGGGAACGATTGCTTCTACAGTACTGGCGTTATATGTATTCTATTTACAAGCTCAGCTGCCTACCATTGCCGGGCATCTGGTCTCAGCTTCTCTGCTATCAGCGCCGGCTGCGGTTGTTATGGCCAAATTGATCGTACCTGAGACAGAAAAGCCGCTTACCATGGGATTGAACATAAAACCCCATTATGAAAGAGAAGACAACTTGATCATGGCTATTATTAATGGTGCTAACAGTGGGTTGAAGCTTTTAGGAGGGATTGTAACGCTTTTGATTGCCTTTTTGGGGATAATGGCTCTGCTTGACCTTATTCTTGGTTGGTTCGGCGGGAATTTAAATAACTGGTTTGGTTGGAACATTGACTGGTCCTTTCAGTCATTACTCGGATATATATTTTATCCTTTCGCTCTTCTCCTGGGTATCCCCCCTGCGGATGCTTTTGAGATCGCTAAGATTCTGGGAGAACGCCCCATTGTTACCGAAGTCGTTTCCTACCAGCATCTGGCTAAGCTTCTGGCCGAAAATACTCTTATCCATCCCCGCTCTGCTATAATCGCGTCTTATGCTTTGTGCGGATTTGCTCATGTGGCCTCATTAGCTATTTTTGTAGGAGGAGTGGGTGCTCTGGCTCCCGGGCGGATGAAAGACCTTTCCCGGCTTGGCCTGAGGGCACTCCTGGCAGCAACTTTGGCTTGCTTAATGACAGGAGCTGTAGCTGGAGTTTTCTTTACTTCCAGTTCGATTCTATTTGGATATTGATTTTTCTTGCCAGTGATGTAAAATCTCTTCTGGATTATTCAATGGAAGAAGACACAAAATACTGGGTTTGCTTAAATCTTGTTTTTGCAGAATATTTAAAGGAAATAAAAAGTATTGTTGAGAATTTCCCTACAGTAAAAGATATTTTTAAAGCCCGGCAAAGTCAGATCATTGCATTAGGTGTTGATAAAGAAAGGGCTAAAACCCTGCTGTCTTCCAGGATGCTTGATAAAGCGTGCCGCGAGATCGAGCAGCTAAGTAAAAAAAATTACAATATACTTACAATAGAGGATGATAATTATCCTGAACATTTGCGAGAAATATTCGATCCTCCCATCGTCCTTTATTATGCAGGCGATGTTAAACTGTTTAAAAGCCCGGCAGTTGCCATAGTTGGAGCACGCAAAACGACACCTTATGGAAGGGCTGTTGCTGAAAAACTATCTGCTGATTTGGCCGAATGTGGTTTGACAGTTATTAGCGGGATGGCCCGTGGGATCGATTCTCTTGCTCACTGGGGCGCGCTAAAAGGAGGGAAAACCTTGGCTGTTTTAGGCTCAGGGCTTGGAAATATCTACCCCAGAGAAAATAAAAAATTGTTTGAAAAGATAATCGAAACAGGTGTGGTTGTAACCGAGTATTCCCTGAAGACTGATCCTCTTGGGTATCATTTTCCTTTAAGGAACAGGATAATAAGCGGCTTGGCAATAGCATTGGTTGTAATAGAAGCAGCAAAAAAAAGCGGATCGTTAATTTCCGCCCGCCTTGCCTTGGAACAGAATAGGGAAGTGATGGCTGTACCTGGAAATATAACCTCTGAACTAAGCTGGGGGACAAATTGGCTTATTAAAACCGGGGCAAAACCTGTGACAGACTGGGAGGATGTAATTGAGGGGCTACCTCTTTATGTTAAAGAAAAAATCCTTGTGCATAAGCCTGAGAAAACAGAAAAGGGTTTGCATCTCAACGGTCAGGAAAAAAAGATATATGATCTTCTCAAACCGGATTCGATGATTCATATTGATGAAATTGTGGAAAGAAGCGGCCTGTCTGTATCCGAGGTTCTTTCTCATTTGCTAAAGTTAGAGCTAAACGGTATGATTGCCCAGAGTCCGGGAAAATATTTTCAAAGGAAATTATAATGGCAAAACATTTGGTTATTGTTGAATCTCCAGCTAAAGCTAAGACTGTAAATCGGTACCTTGGCTCTGATTATTTAGTAAAAGCATCTTTTGGGCACATTCGGGACCTGCCTAAAAGCCGCCTGGGCGTTGACATAGAAAATGACTTTGAGCCTGAATATCAGGTTCTTAAGGCGCGGAAAAAAACTGTGACTGAATTACAGAGGACTGCAAAACAATGTGATTCTGTCCTGCTTGCTGCTGACCCGGATAGAGAAGGAGAGGCAATTTGCTGGCACCTGGCCGCTATTCTGAAGGATTTTAATCCAAATATCAGGCGCGTGATGTTTCATGAGATAACAAGCAGAGCTGTGAAAGAGTCTTTTAGTAATGTGATTGAACTGGACCAGGACAAATTTAATGCTCAGCAGACCAGGCGTATATTAGATAGACTGGTCGGCTACCGCATTAGTCCGCTGCTGTGGGAAAAAATCGGCAGAGGCTTGAGTGCAGGGCGGGTGCAGTCTATTGCCTTACGTTTGATCTGTGAAAGGGAAAAGGAGATAAAAGATTTTAATCCGGAAGAGTTCTGGAAACTCACAGCTTATCTGAAGGCTTCCAATCCTCCTGAGTTTCAAGCCAGCCTGTATAAGATCGGGGGCAGCAAGAAAAAAATTCAGACAGGAAAGGAAGCAGAAAATATTATAAATGAACTAAAGAAGCTTCCTTTTGAACTCAAAGATGTTAAAATCAAAGAGAAAAAGAAAAACCCCCAGGCTCCATATATAACCAGTACCCTTCAGCAGGATAGTTTTCGCATCAACCGTTTTTCGATCAAAAAAACAATGATGGTCGCTCAGAAGTTGTATGAAGGCATAAACATTGGAGACAAGGGATTGGTAGGGCTTATTACATATATGCGGACGGATTCTTTCCGGGTCTCAAACGATGCTATTAAGAGCTGCCGGAAATTTATCAAGGATGGCTATTCTGCTGAATATTTACCTGGGAAGCCAAGGATCTATAAAAATAAAAAGAAGGCACAAGATGCCCATGAAGCTATCCGGCCGACATCTTTCGATCTTCCCCCGGAAAAAACAAAGCTTTTTTTAAATAAAGAGCAGTACAGGATTTATACTATGATCTGGAACCGGTTTATTGCTTCACAGATGAACCCTACTCTGATCGAAGAGACGGTTTTTGATATCCAGGCCGGGAAATACCAATTCCAGGTAAAAGGGGAAGTAATAAAGTTTGATGGGTTCATGGCCGCATATCCCAGAAAAAATAAAGAAGGGGAGATACTGCCTAAAGCCCTACCCGGCGAAGAGCTGAAGCTGCTTAAGCTGGAGCCGGAACAAAAGTTTACCCAGCCTCCTCCCCGGTATACAGAGGGGAGCCTAGTGAAAGAGCTGGAAGCACGTGGCATTGGCCGTCCCAGTACTTATGTCCCCATTATCTCTACCCTTTTAAACCGGGATTATGTTATCAATGAGAAAGGAAAGTTTATTCCACTTGAACTTGGGATATTTGTCACTGATTATATGATTAAAAATTTTCCGGATTTGATGAAGTTTGAATTCACTGCCCAGTTGGAAGAAAAATTAGACAAGATAAGTGAAGGAGAAGAAGAATGGGTGGCTTATTTAGGGTCGTATAATTCTCTGTTGGAAAAAGACCTTAATGCTGCGGGAAAGATAGAAAGTGTCAAAGCTATAGGAATTCCGTCAGAGGATAAGTGTCCTAAATGCGGGAAGAAACTGGTTATTAAATCAGGGAGATATGGCAGATTTAAAGCATGTTCAGGGTATCCGGATTGTACTTTCAAGCAAAGTATTGGCAAAAAAAAGGCCAAGCCGGTAGATGAAAAGTGTCCAGAATGTGGTTCGCAAATGGTTTTGCGTAGGGGAAAATATGGCCCTTTTGTGGCTTGTTCTAATTATCCCTCCTGTAAATACATTAAAAAAGAGAAAAAGGATACCGGGATATCCTGCCCGGAATGTGACGGCACGATAGTGCAGAAAAAAACCAGGAAAGGGAAATTATTTTTCGGCTGCAGTAATTTCCCCAAATGTAAGTTTGCCTCCTGGGATGAACCGGTAAAGAAGTCGTGTCCTGAATGTAACCGGGAATTTGTGCTTCGTAAAAACACCATGAAACAGGACTCATATTTATATTGCAGTGATAGAGAGTGTGGATATAAAGAAACTGTAAAAGCGAAACAGATCTGGGAAAAAAAATAAGGAATGAGTGATAAGCTAACTAAATTTTTAGATTTCTTAAAATATGAAAAAAACGCATCCCCCCATACTGTTTCCGGTTACCAGCGTGATTTGCTTCAGTTTAAAAACTATTTAAAGAATAAAAAATTAAATTGGGAACAGGCTGATAATATAGTGATCAGGGGATTTCTGGCTATCCTCTATGAGAAAAAGGTTAAAAAATCTACAAGCAGCCGCAAGCTGGCAGCTATCCGTTCATTCTATCAATTTTGTATACAGAAGAAATGGATGGCTGATAATCCGGCGAAAATTGTTTCTACTCCAAAACAGGAAAAGACAGTCCCTTCTTTTTTGACCGAGGAAGAGATGGCCGAATTCCTGGACTTCCCCCGCTCGGAAAAAGTTTTGGATTTACGGGACAAAGCCATGCTGGAGCTGCTTTATGCTTCCGGCATCCGGGTTTCTGAGCTTATCGGCCTGAACCTCGAGGACCTGAATTTTGACGAAAGGCTTATTCGAGTAAAAGGAAAAGGGAAAAAAGAACGCATGATACCCTTTGGCAGAACTGCAGAAGAGAGTCTACAGATCTATATAAGCCGGAGAATGATGATTAACAAAGGAAAAATAGACGAGGGAGCTCTGTTTTTAAATTATCGCGGGCAAAGACTGAGTACTCGTTCGGTTGAGCGGACCGTTAGTTTTTATATTCAGCGATCAGCCGTAAGAAGAAAAATCAGCCCTCACTCACTCCGACATTCTTTTGCCTCACATCTTCTCAGCAGGGGGGCAGATTTACGGGTTATTCAAGAGCTGCTTGGGCATGAGAGCCTGGCCACAACTCAAAAATACACTCATATGGACTTAAGACACCTGCTTGAAGTGTATAAAAAAAGCCACCCCCGTTCCTAACATCGGGGAAGAGGGGAGCCTCCCCCTTCCCCGAACATCTTCTTACCCTGAGCCTACGGTGATGAGTTCTTTTAAATTTGCAAACATTCTTTCGCCGATTCCTTTTACTTTCATGATTTCTTCGATTTTCTGAAATTTTCCGTGCTGCTCTCTGAAATCAATGATCCTTTGAGCCACTTTCTCGCCTATGCGGGGTAATTGTTGGAGCTCTGTTGCTGAAGCTGTGTTGATGTTGATCTTTTGGTCTGTTTTAGATGCTGCCTGGGCTGAGGGAAGAAAGAAAAACATTAATGCAAATGCTGATAAAACAATTGTTGCCATGGTTTTTGATTTTAATCTTTTCATTGCAACCTCCTTTTATCATTTAATTGCAATTTTCAGGCCAAATCTGCTTCCTTTTTAATTGCTTTAATATCAACAGATTAGAAGTTGGCAATAGAATAGTGGTGTAAATGAGAGTTTACATCATCCGTTCATGGATGTTAACCTATCCTGAATAATTCAGGTTAAGAGTTGGCATGGATACGGATAAATCCCGGATAAAGCCATCCGGAACAACGCGGGCATGGTCCCTCGAGAGAAACTCGAGGGGAGCGTTGTGAGGACTAGGAAGGGATTTCACATGCTAGGGGAAATCCCTGTCTTTCAAAGGGACTTACCCATGTCCATGCCTTCCAACTTATGTAAGTTTGAAAAAAAATTGGGGGCTTCTGGATTCTTGCTGGCCGGTTGATTAAATAATAAAGGATACTATATAATAACTTTTACTGTAAAATGCAGCTTACCCAATTTTCACTGAGAAAAAAAATCATTACCCGTTTTCTTGTTGTCATCATCATCGGAGGATTACTATCTCTCAGCTTTGGCTCGCGGCTAATAAAGAATACTCTTATCTCTCAAGCCCAGGCCAAGGTCAAACACGACCTGGCCACAGCGCGTATGATATTCAATGAAAAACTCAACAACATAAAAGAAGTCATAGCTCTGACAGCAGCAAGAGAAAGCCTGCATTACAGTATAAAAAACAAGCAGCACGACCTGCTATTAAAGCAGCTCAGTTCGGTTAGAAAAAAAAACAGACTGGACATTCTGTCTCTGACCGACTCAGAAGGAAAAGTAGTATTAAGAACCCTGAATCCGAAAATATTAGGTGATGACCAGTCAAAAGATGAATTAGTTAGCTTAGCCCTAAAAGGAGGCATTACTTCTAATGCCCAAATTTTTCCCAGGGAAGAATTGTTAAAAGAAAGCAAAGATTTGGCCGAACAGGCTGCTATTGAATTCATACCCACACCTAAAGCAGCTGACCAACAGAAAAACAGAGAAACAAGTGGTATGATGCTGAAAGCGGCCTCCTCTTTAATGGATGAAAAGGGAAATCTCCTGGGAGTACTGTATGGGGGTGTTCTCCTGAATAGAAATTATGAGATCGTTGACCGCATAAAAGAACTGGTCTATAAAGGGGAAAAATATAAAGGCAGGGAAACCGGCACTGCCACAATATTCCAGCATGACCTGCGTATCTCGACCAATGTGAGAAATAAAGGAGGTTCCCGCGCTATTGGCACCAGAGTTTCCCGGGAAGTAAACAATGTCGTACTATCAGAAGGAAAATCCTGGATCGACAGGGCCTTTGTAGTCAACAATTGGTATATAACTGCTTATGAGCCGATAAAAAATGTCAAAAACGAAATAATAGGGATTCTCTATGTCGGTATGCTGGAGAAACCTTATATAGATACGACCAACCAGGTCATGCTGACTTTTATTTTTATTGCAGCGCTCTGTGTAGCCCTCCTTCTTGTCATTCTTTATTTCTCCATCAATAGGATTATTAATCCTCTTTCAAAAATGGTAGTAGCCACCCAGGAAATCGCCAAAGGAGATCTATCCCACAAAGTAGAAATACGTTCTAATGATGAGATAGGATACCTGGCCAAATCTTTTAACAAGATGACACAAGACCTGAAAACAGCAAATGAAAAACTGCTAGGGTGGACGAAAACTTTAGAGAAAAAAGTCGATGAACGCACCAAAGAACTAACAGAAATGCAGGCCCACCTTATCCAATCAGAAAAACTAGCTTCCCTGGGGAAATTAGCAGCTGGAATAGCGCATGAAATAAACAATCCTTTAGGGGGAGTCCTTATTTATAGCCACCTTCTCCTGGAAGACACAAACAGAAACAACCCTCATTACAAGAACCTGAAAAAAATCGTTAAAGAGACTTCGCGCTGTAAAGATATTGTAAAAGGCTTGCTTGAATTCGCCCGACCCAAAGAACTAGAGAGGTCTTCTATAGCCCCAAATGATATAATAGAAAAATCACTCAGCTTTTTTAAGACTCAGGCTCTATTTCAAAACATCAAAATAAAAAAGAAGTACTCTTCTGATCTCCCAAAAATCACTGCCGACAAAGACCAATTGTATCAGGTGTTTATAAATATTTTACTTAATGCCGCAGAAGCTATGGCGGGAAACGGGACTCTGACTCTATCTTCAGAATCAGATAAGGAAGGCAAATATATCCACATCCTTTTTACCGATACAGGTCCAGGGATAACAGAAGAAGATGAAAAAAGACTATTTGAGCCCTTCTTTACAACTAAAGAAGTGGGGAAAGGTACAGGCTTGGGCTTAGCTATCAGTTACAGCATTATACGCAAGCATAAAGGAACTATTGCTGTTTCCAGCCAGGGTGGTAAAGGCACAACATTCACAGTCAGCCTTCCTATAAAAAGCAAAAAGGGAAATGACGAATAAAGCAACAATTCTTATAATCGATGATGAAGAAAGTATAAGAGATTCCTGCAGCCAGGTCCTAAACCAGGAAGGATATCTTGTAAACATCGCTGATAACGGAAAAACTGGCTGGGAACACTTCAAAAAATCTCCTACAGACATCGTTCTGCTTGATCTAAAACTTCCCGGCCTCAACGGTATGCAGGTCCTCAAAAAAATTAAAAAAGAATCTCCTGACACTCCAGTTATCATCATAACCGGATTCGCTACCATTGAATCAGCTGTAAACACTATAAAACGAGGCGCTTTTGATTACCTGGCTAAGCCTTTCAGCCCCCAGGAACTCCGCGTTATAGTAAAAAAAGCCTTGGACAGCAGAAAAACTCAGGAACAAAGTTTAACTCCCAGCCTAAAAACTGCGAGGGACGATGATTTTACCATGGTAGTGGGCAAAAGCAGGTCAATGGCAAAAGTTTTAGATATTGTTAAGCGCGTAAGCCCAACAGAAAGCACAGTGCTTATAACAGGGGAAAGCGGTACCGGAAAAGAACTTTTAGCAACTGAAATACATAATCACAGCCCCAGGAAGAAAGCTCCTTTTGTTGTAGTAGATTGCGGTGCTCTGGTCGAAACTCTCTTTGAAAGTGAATTGTTTGGCCATGTCAAAGGCTCGTTTACAGGCGCTAATATGACCAAGCACGGACGGTTTGAAGTAGCAGACGGAGGGACGATATTCCTGGATGAAATCAGTAATATCAGCCTTAATATCCAAGCCAAACTTTTAAGAGCCATTCAGGAACGGGAAGTCACCAGGATAGGCAGCACAAAACCCATAACAGTTGATATCCGTATTCTAGCAGCTACCAATGAAGACCTGGCGGATTGTGTAAGAAAGGGGAAATTCAGAGAAGATCTTTTCTACCGCTTAAGTGTCGTTCCTATTCGTATCCCTCCTTTAAGGGAAAGAAAAGAGGATATTCCCTTGCTTCTCAATCATTTTCTGCTTAAACACTCTAAAAAATCAGGAAAAAAATTAACAAAACCCTCACCAAAAGCCACAAAGGCTCTGCTTGAGCATGAATGGCCGGGAAATATAAGAGAATTGGAAAACACCGTCGAAAGAGCAATAGTTTTATGCCAGAAAGATAGAATCGAACTGGAAGACCTATTCTATCATGGTATCAGCTCGAGTCGCTCCTTTTTACAGTCAACAGGAGAAGGCTACAAAAGCCTTAAAGAAATAGAAAAAGAATATATAAAAATAGTTCTTCAATCACAATATGGGAACAGGACAAAAACTGCCAAAATCCTCGGTATTGATAGAAAGACTCTGCTTTCCAAGATTAAAAAATATAACTTATCCTGAATATTTCAGGCTCTATTGCTCCACTGTTAAAAAAAAGTAACTAGAAAATGGTAAATGTTAGATATCTAATACGCCTAATGCAATCTCAATTATTCGGGGAGTGGGTTAAAATTGCCCAGCATGTGGGGAAAAATTCCCTCCCTGAAAACTTATTTCATCCGCCATAAAATAGAATTTAATATATCTTCTTCATTTCCAGCTATTTAGAAAGAGTAAATAATATTTTACTAGATAATAAAATCGGCATATAATTTGCATGTATAACAAATGAAATGTTTTATAATTAAAAAGGACGTATTCAATGAAAATCGTAAAACTAAAAAAATCAAACCTGTTTCTATTCTTGGAAATAATTTCCAAAGAGGCCGATTTATGGGCACCTGTAAAAAAAAGCCCTGACAAACACATTTTTGAAGTTATTGAAGACTTTTCCAAAATCAACTTGGATTACACCAGGACTATCCTCCCCCCCAAAAAAATCATGCTCCCATCTGATTTCAATATGTTTCAAGCATCAAACACAGAATATACTCCGGATTTCTCCCATGTGAACAAAAAGATCATTTTTGGCATCCATCCCTGTGATATTCACGCCCTGGTTATCATGGATAAGTTTTACAGCCACGAGTACAATGACCCTTACTATCAGAAAGCCAGGGATAATACCCTTATTTTAGGCCATTCATGCTGGCCGGATGAATATTGCTTCTGCAAATCCACTCATACTCACGTAGTAAAAGAAGGCTATGTCCTTTTCTTTACAGACTTAGAGGACACCTATGTTGTCTGGATAGGTTCAAGCCGCGGAGATGACCTTATCCGGTTGAAACCGGAATTATTTGATGAAGACCTGACTGATAAAGATATCCAAAAGTTCTCTCAAAGAAGAGAAGAGCGAGATAAGGCTTTTACAAAAGATATCAACTTCGAAGCCATGCCTGACCTCATGGAACTCCAATACCAAAGCCTTTTGTGGGATAAGCTGGGTGAAGCCTGCCTCGCCTGCGGCTCCTGCAGTAATGTTTGCCCAACCTGCAACTGCTATAATGTTGAAGATAAACCTATTCTAGGAAAAAATTACTCCAATATAAGCCGCTGCTGGGATTCCTGTACGCTTGAGAATTACTCATGTGTGGCCGGCGGTGAAAATTTCAGAGAGAAAAGATCAGACAGGCTCAAACTTTTTTACACGCACAAACTGCAGTCCTATATCTCAAAATACGGCAATCCAGCCTGTGTGGGCTGTGGGCGCTGTGAAGTAAATTGTCCGGTCGACATCAATGTTTACACTGTATCAAAATCCTTGGACGGTGAAAAAGTCGATACTTTCTGGAATCGCTTGAGCAAAGAGGTGACAAAATGAACAGAAAAAACAAAATTAAAGCCCCAGCAAATCCTTTTCAGCCAGAACCAGCCAGAATAGTCCGCACATATCTGCTAACCGATGATGTTAAATTCTTTCAGATACGGATTGCAGACATGGAAAAGGCTCTTTCCTTTCAATATCAGACAGGACAATTCGCCATGATTTCCGTTTTAGGAGCCGGTGAAGCTCCGTTTTCCATATCATCAACCCCATCACGGCCGGGGCTTTTGGAATTCTGCATTCGGAAAGCAGGTACAGTGACAAATGCTCTTTTTCAGATGAAAGAAAACGACCTAATTGGTTTGAGAGGCCCTTATGGGAGTACTTTCCCTATAAAGAAAATGAAAGGCAAAGATATTATAATCGTTATGGGTGGTCTGGGTGTAGCCCCGCTCCGTTCCGTACTGCTTTATTTGCTGGATAACAGGGACCTATTCGGCCGGGTTATGCTCCTTCATGGAGCTAAAAGACCAGCTGAAATGCTCCTGCGGGAAGAATTTTTCTCCTTGAAAGAGAGAGAAGACCTGGAATGTTATTTAACTGTTGATGAAGACGATACCGGAGAATGGCCCGCAGATATAGGGTTAGTTACTCAGTTGTTTAAAAAACTTGGCACTATAAATCCTGAAAACACCTTCAGCTTGGTTTGCGGACCCCCGATCATGTACAAGTTCGTGCTTGAAGAAATTTTAAAACTGAACATTCCTAAAGACCAGATCCTCATGACTCTGGAACGCCGGATGAAATGCGGAGTGGGAAAATGCGGCCATTGCGCCATAGATTATATTTACACCTGCCTTGACGGACCTGTTTTTACTTACTGGGATGTCATACATATGAGGGAACTCATTTAAGGGGATGAAGATGAACAAAGATAAATTGAAAATCGGAATTTATGAACTGACTGGCTGCGCCGGTTGCGCACTTCTTATCCTTGACTGTGAAATGGAACTTATCGATATTTTTAATGCTGCTGATATCCAGTCGTTTCTTATGGCTAAAAGTGACAATATCGACGGAGAGTTGGATATAGCCCTAGTGGAAGGTTCTGTCACTACAGAAAAAGAGATTGAAGAGTTAAAAGACATCAGAGAGCGGGCAAAAGTAGTTGTTGCCTTTGGCCTCTGTGCCTCTGTAGGTGGCATACAGGCAAGATTTGGAAATAAGGAATGGAAGGAAAATTACAAGAAAATCTATGGGGATATAGAAATGACCCATACCAAGTCTGTCCAATCCCAACCCATAGATGCTTATATCGATGTGGACCTCTATCTGCCCGGATGCCCGGTCGGAAAAGAACAATTTTTACATTTTTTTACCAGGGCATTAAAAGGGGCACCCCCGGAAAAATACCCTCGCCCTGTTTGTGTCACCTGTAAATATAATGAAAACGACTGCCTTTTAAACAAAGGAATCCCCTGCCTCGGGCCTCTGACAGCAGATGGGTGCGGTTCAGTCTGCCCCAACCACAACCTCCCCTGCCAAGGATGTTGGGGACCTGCAGAAGGGGCAAATCCCACATCAGAATTTTTCCTCTTAAAAGAAAAAAGTTTTGATATAGAAGCAATAAAAAAGCGGATGTCCAATTATTCAGGAACAAAACTTGCGGAATTCTTTGAGCAATTTAAAAAGGAGTCAAAATGAAAAAGATAAGTGTAGACCATCTGGCCCGCGTTGAAGGAAGCGGCGGTATTTCCGCAACTATAGACGGAAAAATCATCTCTGATGTGAAATTCTCCATATATGAAGGCCCGCGCCTGATAGAAAAGCTGACTATAGGGAGAACTCCTGAAGAAGATGTCAGTATGTCCCCCCGGATATGCGCTATCTGCAGCGTCTCCCATAAAAATGCAGTACTGCGAGCTATGGAAAACGCCCTGGATGTTAAAATATCACAAAAATCCTATCTTTTACGTGAATTAATGCATATGGGGGAATTTATAGAAAGTCATTCTCTTCACACTTTTTACCTGGCTCTTCCTGATTTTCTCGGCTTCCCCAATGCCATTGCCATGGCATCCAAATACGAATTCGAAGTCAAGATAGCACTTGAGATGAAACATTTTGGAAACCATATTATGAAAACACTGAATGGACGTTATATCCATGGTGAAAATGCAGTAATCGGCGGGTTCGGTAAGTATCCTTACAGGGAAGAACTGCTTCAGATAAAAGCAAGAGCCATTCATTTTATGCCCTTTGTCTTTAAGACTGTCACCCTTTTCTGTGGAATCGATTACCCCGACTGTCCTGATTCCCCGACTCTATATGCCTGCTGTGAACCTGGTGATAATAAATTCGGTTTCTGGGGCGATGAGATACTTCTTTCAACCGGAAAGACTTTCCCCCGGGATGAGTATAAAAAATTGACCAATGAATTCGTAGTATCTCACTCCTATGCCAAACATAGCCTTTATCAAGACAAACCCTATTCAGTAGGAGCGCTGGCAAGAATCGTAAACCTGGGCGAAAGACTCAAAGGTGAAGCTGGGAAAATGTACAAAAAACATTACAGTTCCAAATGGAAATCCAATCCCTTCTTTCACAATGCCGCCCGCTCGCTTGAGATTCTGTATTCCTTTGAACGGATACCTGAATTGGTAGATGAAATCCTCAAACTTCAAGAAGATACATCAAGAGTAGATTATTCAGCAGAAAATGGTAAAGGAACCGGATTGGTTGAAGCTCCCCGCGGTCTGCTTATCCATCATCATGAAATTACAGAGAAGCTTGTATCTCAGGTCGACATTATCACTCCCACAGCTCAAAATGCAGAGGATATCGAAAGATATTGTCATGTTGCTGCCCAAAAACTGCTGGATGAAGGCAAAGAAGACCAGATCAGAGACCGGATGGATATTATCGTCAGAGCCTTTGACCCCTGCATCAGTTGCTCCGCTCATATGGCGGAGGTCAAGAATGCCCCCAAAAACAATTGGAAAATACAGCTTGAAGAAGTAACTCAGAAGGGTGATTCTGCTTTTATCGGAGTGGGTAATCCAACTCTGTCCGATGATGGAGCTGGGATAAAGCTGGCAAGGAAATTAAAAAATGCTGGCATTCAGGATGTTCTGCTTGAATCAGAAATCGAACAAGACGAGGACCTTTGGACAAATGATAGTGACCGACCGCTTATTTTCCTTGATGCTGTTGACTTTAATGAAGATCCCGGCAAAGTAACTCTCCTCCCCCTGCATTTAATCATCAATAACATCTCTTTAAGCCATAGACTTCTTCCAACTATATCCGGACTTATTAATTACAAGAAGATGAAAAACGCTTATGTCCTCGGGATTCAACCCGACAGCCTCCAAAAAGGAAACCAGCTCAGCGCTCCAGTAGAAAAAGCTATTAACGAAATTAAGCAGCTTTTAACAGACAAAGGAGATAGCAAAGAGCAATAATTGTCAAGATTAAACAGGGAAGGAGCTTGTTAAATGGCTATATCAGATAAAAAAATACTTATCATTGACTCTAACCATGATGAAAGAACTGTATTAGCCTCATTTCTGAAGGCAGAAAATTATAGTGTTTTTACTGCTGAAGGACTTAATATGGCGATCAGAGAGTTTTCTATAAGCGATTTTCACTGTCTTATCCTGGATATAAACATCCCGGAGATGAAAGGATACGAAGCCGTATCGATTCTTAAGAATATCAACCCGGATATAAAAATAATAATGACCAGCAAGCACAACTCAAAAGAACTGGAGGCCCGGGTTAGAGCAGAAGATATCTTCTTTTATTTCATAAAGTCATTTGGAAAAGAAGAGTTAAAATTAGCAATTAATAACGTTTTTAGGAGGAATTAAATGGAAAATTCAAAAGCAAAAATTATGATCATCGATGATGATCCTGATTTCAGAGATGCTGTGACATCTATTCTTCAATCAGCTCTATATGAAGTTGTCACTGCCCCCAATCCGGAGGAAGGAAAAAAAAAGATTCTGAAAGAAAAACCGGATCTTATTCTCCTCGACATCATGATGGACAGCCTCTTCGACGGATTCTCCCTGTGTAATGCTATTAAAACTTCAAAAGAATTCAGTAGTGTAAAAAACACTCCCGTAATTTTCGTTTCTGCAGTCAAAGAAATGACAGGCTCTAGATTTCAGTTTAAAGGTGAAGATCAGGGACTAAGCGGTCCGGATGATTATATCGACAAACCAGTAAAACCGGATGACCTTTTCTCCCGGATTGAAAGGCTTCTTAAAAAATGACTTCACCAGCCTTGAATCTGAAAGATTAGTCAGTTCAACCGGTCCAACAGGGGAAAAATTAAATGAAGAAGAGAAAACACAGTATCGTTGTCATCGATGATGAAGAATCCATGCGGGATTCCTGCCGGATGATCTTAGAAAAAGACGGTTTTCTGACCGAAACAGCTGAAAACGGAAGTTCCGGCCTGACAAAAGTCGAAAAAATAAGACCTGATTTAGTACTCATCGACCTTAAAATGCCCGGCATAAGCGGGCTAGATGTTCTGGAAAAAGTCAAAAAGATCGACTCAAATATCATTCCCATTGTCATTACCGGATATGCCACTATAGAATCTGCAGTAGAAGCTATGAAAAGGGGCGCCTACGATATCCTTCACAAACCTTTCACCCCAGGAGAGTTGCGACTGATAATCAAGCGTGGACTAGATCGAATAAAACTTTTTCGTGAGGCCGAATCTCTTAGAAATGAAAAAAAAATGATCGAAGAAAATTTTATCACAATGGTTTCCCACCAACTTCGCAGCCCGCTGGTAGCTATTACCCAATACTTTGAAGTCATTCTGGGAGGAATAGCCGGAGAAGTAGTGCCCAGGCAAAAAGATATGCTGGTAAAAGCAAGAACGCGGCTTAACAGCCTGCTGGAATTGATAAATGACTGGCTTGATATTGCCAGGATGGACGGGGGATCGATCGTAGATAAACTCAAAATAGTTTCATTAGAAGACCTTATTAACAAGCAGGTAGAATTTCTAAAACCCTATGCTGAAAAAAACAAAGTCACTCTTTCTTTATCTTCAATTTCCGGAAGCGATAAAGCCCTGGGAGATTCAGATTCCCTGGAACAGGTATTTTCAAACCTAATAAACAACGCAATCAAATACAATAAAGCGGATGGAACCATAAAGATCCTGATCAAAGAGGAAGAGGATTATATAACCACTGAGATCAAAGACACGGGCATCGGAATCAGAGAAGAGCATATTCCCTATCTTTTTAATCAATTCTACCGGGTAAGCCGGAGTGAAGACAAGAAACAAAAAGGTTCGGGATTAGGGCTGACCATTGCCAAAAAAATAGTCGATGCTCATAACGGCTCTATCCATGTCACAAGCAAACCGGGAAAAGGAAGCGTATTTACAGTTCAGCTGCCCAAAGCGTATAATACTATTACTCAATAATAAGGAGCTTTATAGCGACAATGGGAAAAGATGAAAAAATGAAAACAAAAGAAGTTATGGTGCTGGAGGATCTTCTTGGCTCTAACAAGAAGATCGCCGCAGAGATAAGGCAAAAATTAACAGACAAAGGCATTTTAACCATTAACCTTTTAAGCTCGCCCGGAGCAGGAAAAACAACTCTCTTAGAAAGCCTGTCAGAAGTATTAGCCCCGGAATATAAAATGGCAGTCATTGAAGGAGATATTGAAACAGAAAGAGATGCCGACAGGATAAGGGCAAAAGGAATACCTGCATGGCAGATAATCACCGGGGGTGCCTGTCATCTGGAAGCCAAAATGATAGGAAAGCTTCTTCCTGAAATCCCGGCTGACCTGGATTTTCTATTCATTGAAAATGTCGGAAACCTCGTCTGTCCGGCCAGCTTTGATCTGGGAGAAAACATTCGCTGCGTCCTGCTTTCTACACCGGAAGGAGACGACAAGCCTAAAAAATATCCCAAGGCCTTTACCACTTCCGATTGCCTGGTCATCAGTAAAACCGATCTGGTTTCAGTATTGCCGTTTAATATAGAAAGAGCCAAAAAAGAAGCATTAGAAATCAATCCTGCTTTAATCACCTTTACCACCTCGGCTCAAACCGGGGCCGGGATAAAAGAACTGGCAGAATATTTCAGCGAGTCCTTTCAAAAAATCCGGAGGACCAATGCATGAACTCTCTCTGATAGCCAACCTCTTTGAAATAATGGAGGAAAAGGCCGCAGAAAAAAACGCCAAAAAAATCACCCATGTAGTTCTGCAGGTCGGTAAACTCTCCGGAGTAGTGCCTGATCTTTTAATAACAGCATTTGACATTTATAAAAAAGATACTATGACCTCAGAAGGAGAGCTTACAATAAAAGAAGTCCCTTTAAAAATCCTCTGCCGGGACTGCAAAACAGAAGTGGTAAAAGATGATTTTGTATTTATCTGCACCAAATGCGGCTCAACCAATCTAAAGACATTATCCGGGACAGAACTATATCTTGAGAAGATGGAACTGGAAATCGACTAAGCTATCTTGATATTGTTATTCCCAGATGAAATTTGACATCAAGTCTCATCAGTGTTAAAAAATTCATTACTCAATGCATAATAAAACACGATCACCAGAAAACTTTATTTATCTTAAGCAATGCCCGGTATGTGAAAGCACCTCTATAGTCAATTATAAAAAAAACACCTTTAACATTTATTCTCTGGATAAAGAAAGCATTAAAATAACAGACAGCGCCTATGGTCAGACCTGGGATTTAAGTCGCTGTCAGGATTGTTATCATGTTTTTGCCAATCCCTGCCCTTCCCCCAGCTATATCCAATCTCTTTATGGGGAGATAGAAGACCCTCTCTATGAAGAAGAAGCCCTGGGAAGAGCAAAAAACTTCCAGAGGACTTTATCCCAGCTGGAAAAAATCGGCCCCGAAAAAGGCCCGCTTTTTGATGTTGGAGCCGCAACCGGGATACTTTTAGACTCCGCCCGCAGAAAAGGATGGATTCCAGATGGTATAGAACCCAGTGTATGGGCGGTAAAAATAGCCAGGGAAAAATATGGGCTTGATCTTCAAGTAGGGAATTTTGAAAAGGCTGAGACTAAAACTAATTATACGGCCGTAACCATGATAGACTTTATTGAACATGTGCCCCAGCCCCGGGAAGCTTTGAAAAAAGCCTTTGAAATACTTTCCCCGGGAGGGACCCTCTGTGTGGTTACGCCAAATATCAGGAGTCTTGCAGCCCGAATCTCAGGCAATAAATGGTGGCACTTCCGGCCTGCCCACCTCAGCTACTTTACAAAAGCCAGCCTAACAGCACTCCTGGAAATTTCCGGCTTTCAGATCATAAAAATCCGAAAATATTCCTGGACATTCAGCGCCCATTATCTTCTCTCCCGGCTAAAAGGATTAAACTTTTTAATAAAAAATACTCGAATCGCTTCTTTTTGGAAGAAAATTCCGATAAAATTGGCTCTGGGTGATTCATTTGAGATCTATGCCCGGAAAAAATCGTGACATGAGATCCTACTTTAAAGCTATGCGGCCGGAAAGATGGCCGCGAAGTCTTGCCATATTTATTGGGAGTGCCGCTTTTTTCTTCCTGAACCATACTCATTTCCAGAGTTCAGAAATATTATGGCTTATATCCCGCTTATCTCTCATTTTCCTTTTGACCTGGGCCATCTCGACCGCTAATTATGTCATAAATGAGATTGCAGATGCTCCTTATGACCGGCACCATCCGACTAAAAAGCACCGACCCCTCCTCCAGGGAAAAATCCGGAAAGGCCCCTTTTTGTGTCTGGGCAGCTTTCTAATCCTGGGAAGCCTGGCTATATCCTGGTTATGCTTCTCAAAGCCTTTTTTTATCTCCCTGTTGGCTCTCCTTATTGCAGGATTTATCTATAATATTAAACCGGTCAGAACAAAAGATATACCCTTTATCGACTCGATTTCTGAGTCAGCCAATAACCCCATCCGGTTCCTTATCGGGTGGTTTGCCTTTGCTCCTACCCATTATTTCCCCCCTTTATCTCTTCTTCTGTGCTGGTGGTCATTTGGAAACTTTCTTATGGTAGCAAAAAGGCTTTCCGAATTCCGCTTTTTAAAAGACAAAGCCGGGGATTATAGGCTTTCGCTTAAACGGTATTCCCAGAGATCATTATTCTTTGGAATTGGGATAAGCGCCGGCGTGTTCTTTATTACCTACTTCGTTTTTGCCCTCGATTTTGACTTCCCATCTTTTTTATATCTCTCGCCATTTGTGCTCTTTTATTTTTTTCTGTTTTTTAAAAAAACATTGCAGGAAAAGGAAGTCATGGAAGAGCCTGAGCTCCTGCTCAGGCAGCCGATTTTTGCGCTCTACACTTTGCTCCTGGCTGCCGCATTTTTTATTGCATTTTTATTGGATACCGCAAAATAATTATGATAAATTAACAATATGTCTATCTCAGGGGAAAGACAATGAGTATTCTGGAAGTCACTTTAAAACTCCTTTTGGCTGTCGCCTTAGGAGGATTGATCGGCGTGGAAAGAGAAACCAGCCAGAAGCCTGCAGGATTTCGGACAAACATCCTTATCTGTCTGGGCGCTACGATGATGATGGTCCTTTCCAGGCTTGTTCTGGAAGGAAAAGAAGGATCAAGCGGAGATCTAATGAGAATGGCAGCAGGAGTAATCACAGGCATCGGCTTTATCGGAGCTGGAACTATAATCCAAGCAAGAGGAATGATCATCGGGTTAACTACAGCTGCCACCCTTTGGGCCGTAGCTGGTCTCGGCTTGATAATCGGAGCCGGTTATTATGTTATCGCCATCATATTTACTGCAACAATTGCTCTTACACTGGTAATATTTAGACAATTCGAAGACTTTAGCTTAAGAAAGGATGCCTACCGGTACAGCCTCAAATCTAAATCCAAAGATACCCTGAACAATATAAAAAAGCTGGCCCTACACGAGGGAATTAGATTTAAAGAAATCAAACAGAAAAAAGAAGACAATATTTTCATTATCCAATTCACTTTTCCTTCTACAGAAGAAAAAGAGCAAAAGTTCTACCAGACTCTTTCCAACCTCAAGGAGATCGTGGAGCTTAAGATTGACTGAAGAATTACTTCTTGCTACAACAAATCAAGGGAAAATAAGAGAGATGCAGGCCTTCCTGGCCGAACTTCCTATCCTGATTTCTTCTATTCAGAATCTCAATGTAGGGTCATCTTTCCAGGAGACCGGAAAAACATTTAAGGAAAACGCCCGTGGAAAAAGCCTTTTCTACAGCCGGAAATGGGAGGGAATCACTCTAGCGGAAGATTCAGGATTGGAAATAGACCATTTAAAGGGTGCTCCAGGGGTCATTTCTGCGCGTTTTTCCGGCCCCAAAGCAACAGATGAAACAAATATTGAAAAAGTATTGGATTTAATGCAAGAAGTCGAACAGGAACACAGGAAAGCCAGGTTTGCCTCCTGTATGGTAGTGTCCCGAAAAGCGATTGTTATTAAAACAATCATGGGTTATGTTGAAGGATATATCACGTTTCAAAAAAAGGGCACAAATGGTTTTGGATATGATCCTATCTTCTATTTCCCCTCCCTCCAAAAAACATTCGCAGAGCTACGGCCGGAAGAAAAAAATTTAGTCAGCCACCGCGGACAAGCTTTGAAGAAGCTTAAATCATTCCTCAGCCTGAATTATTCATAAAAATTGCCGATGTCATATTCAAAAAAATAACATCTAATTTTAACATCGGCACTTTTTACCCTTCGGGCGAGCCGATCTTACCTCATCTCAGGCTGTGTCATAACTGGCATTAAAATAAGCATTTTATTTCAAATTACAAAAATAAAAGTCTCTCTAAGGTAATTTTTCATGAATATAGACATTTATTTGTAATTTTAGAAAACACC
>Ga0114922_10000564_pt1 | contig 35442 bp, 26 predicted proteins | sample AartaG_FD_100975 | JGI IMG/M metagenome (GOLD analysis project Ga0114922, IMG submission 100975) | Deep subsurface microbial communities from Aarhus Bay to uncover new lineages of life (NeLLi) - Aarhus_00045 metaG | ecosystem: Environmental > Aquatic > Marine > Oceanic > Sediment | place... | reverse complement strand
CTAAACCCCATCTCAGATCGTGTTGGTCTGATAGTTGAAGATTCCAATCCTGCTTAAGCCCATAAAAATGGAAATCTCTTGCATCCCAAACAGAGTATGTTAAATTTTGATTTCCATCGTTATATCCCAGTGCACTACAATTATGATTCACTTGACCTGCTGAAATAATTGTGTTTATCGATAGACTGGGATTTAAAAGGGAGTGCAATCTCAGCCAAGCGTAGGTATTGCCATAACTATTGTTTATTCGTCCTCCACTATTTTCAACATTTACGAGCCTGTCATTGGCGTGCAGAAAATTCACGAATAGGTTATGGTATTTGTTCAGTCGGTATTGTATCTTGCCCAGTATGTCATAATAAAATGATGATGGCCTCTCCTTTTTCGTTCCCGATTTCCTGAATCCCAGACCGAGATATCCCCGTCTGACAGAGACCAGCCATGACCCCCTGTTCTTAAGAAAAGATCCTTCTGAGATCAGCCTGGCATTCATCAGACTGATACCAAAGGAAAATCTTTTTTCATTGACCGGTGGTTTCTTTGATTCGATTTTAAAAACAGCACTCAGTCGGTCTCCATAATCGGCTGTGAAAGCTCCGGTTATCAACTCGACACTCTCAGTAGCAGACGCATCAATGATACTTATGGCTCCACCGAAAATATATTTCAGATGATAAGGTTCATAGAGTTCGAGTCCATCCATCAAGACTAAAACCTGATTGTGTTTACCACCACGGACGGCAAATCGGGCTGAAAAATCTTTCATGGAAACGCCCGGCAATCGACTGACTGATCTGTAAATATCATTGCCGAATAGCGGATTTTTTTCAATGTCTCTACGGGTGAGTATTTGACTCGCAGTAGGCGTCGTCCCCAAAATGGCGAAGTAACTCGGTGTAACGGTAATTTCTTTCATTGGAATCGGTTTTATATCCATTGAGATATTGTAATAAAGGCGAGTATTCTCCGATATACTAATATTGGGAATCGTTTTTATTCCATATCCAATGTACATGCATTTCAGATCATAGTGACCGTATGGAATGTTGGGGATGATAAATTCCCCATTTTCATCGGTGGAAGCTCCCATAGAGGTTCCGGACAGGAAAATATTTGCCAAAGTCAAAGACTTTTTTGAGGCACTATCTATGACACGCCCTTGAATCATGTTTATGGTCGATTTATTCGACAGTCTTTTAAAAAGCACAATCCTTTTGTCGGACTGGAGAATAAATGAGAGTCTACTCTGTTGGGTGATTTGGATTAATGATTCTTGAATGGAGCGTTTGGTAAATTGACAGGATACGGTTTTCCCGTCAACCAATGCATCATGATAGACAAATCGGACATGGGTTTGTTTTTCAATCTCTTGAAGAACAATTCTCAAAGGTTCATTTTCACAATGCAGTGTAACCGTTGTATCGTTAATTGAAGATTGGCCGAAACTAAGACTTACGCAGCCGAAAAGAAATAACAAAATATTTAAAATTGTCAATTTGATATTGAACATAGAAGACTGCTTTATTCTATTATCAATTCAAATTTTAGGCACTATTGCTCACTTTTGTACCTGTAATGATTGTATGTTATTGAAATTTTATTGAAAAATCAAGAAAAAAAACTTTGAACTAATGTAAAATATTAAAATATTAATGACTTTGTTGATTTAATCGATATTTTCCGGTTTTGGAGTACATAAGTTATTGTTATTTAGTTCAACATTTTCACTTAAATGCATTAAATCAACAGTGTCATTAATTAAACCTTGTCACTCATTCTCCGGTCTAACAAGTAAACATAGGATGTAGTACTGCATGCTTGAAAATGAAATCATTGAAAAATGTTTTGTATTATTTGCCATTGAGGAACGACAGCAGAGTGAAATCGCAGAGATAATGGGTTTAAGCCTGGGAGGTGTGAAATCGAATATACATCATGCAAAGAACCGTCTGCGATCACTATTAGAGTGAACGAGCCCCAGAGGAGAAGACATGATTTGTGATCGATTTGCAAAATATGAGATAGGAGAAATCCGGGAGAAGGATTTTCTTCAACATTTGGATTCATGTGCTTCATGCCGGAAAGAGGTGGAACAGGATGCACGATTAACGGATCTCACAAAATCTATAAAACGGCCAGTTACGGCCCCTCATTTATGGGACCGGATCGAGAAAAGTCTGTTGGCAGAAGCGCGTAGAGGAGGGAAACATCTTATTTTTGATCTAAATCAAAAAACCTTAACCATCGTGCGGATTGCGGCATTGTTGGTCGTCGCGATTACTATTGGTTTTTATCTCTGGCCCAAACCGGAAATTGGGGAGACAAAACTCTTAGATCAGTCTATATTGAAAAGAGTGGAGAAACGTGAGACTGCGTATATGGATGCCATCGTAGAGTTAGAACAAAAAGTTGAGCCTTTTCTGGAACAATTTGATGTGGAATTGTCACTACTCTACAAGGACAGATTGGGAACAATCGATGCTCAGATTGAAAGATGCAGGGAGGCATTGGCAATAAATCCGGCCAATGCCCATATCCGGCGATATATGTTGGCCGCATTAAAGGATAAAAAGGAAACACTTCTGGAAATTCTGAGGTCATGACTTGAGAATTCCATGAAAAAGAATAAAAGAGAAACCATCCTATATTAAAAAATGAGGAGTGAGTCATGTTTAAACGAGTGCTATTTATGGTATTGTCCATTCTCATCATGATGATAGTTATGTCAGGCGTCCTTTCGGCTGAGGACGAGACATTAATTCGGAGCCAGAAGTCAAAAACATATTCGAAGCGAGTATCCGTAACACCCGGTCAAACATTGTATATTGAAGGGAAGCCCTTTAAAGCTAAAAAATCGTTTTCCATTGGAGACTTACAGGCGAACATTACGATCGAAGGTGCCGAGGTCAATGAAATTTCTGCCGAAATGACCCTGGAAGTGAAGGACTCCGATAATGAACTCCTGGAGAAGTTTTTGGAGAGTTCGGAGTTGATTCTCGAGCCGGATAGACAGGGTTACCGTTTGAGTGTGGAAACACCCCTGCACGAGAGTCCGTACAGGAAAGGAGGGACCGTTACCCGCTTTTTCCGCAGACTCCGCAAGGGCAACGATTGGGGAATATCTCTCCACACAGATTTAAAAATCACTCTGCCGAGCCATTTTTCCCTGGACGTCGATAACGCATTCGGTGATATTCGAATCCGGAATGTCAGTGGTGACCTCACAGTGAACAACAGCTCTGGCAAGGTTTCAATAGAACAGTGTGGCGGTGAGCTCGATCTGAGAAACAGTTTTGCGATGGTCGATGTGACGGATTTCGATGGACCGGTCCTTATCAAAAATTCGAGTGGGGAAGTCTCTCTGGAACGCATTGGAGGAAAGGCGGAGGTGGATAACAGTTTTAAACCGGTGCATTTCCGGAAGATCGATGGTTCCCTCATCGTCGATTCCCAGAGTGCCGATGTGATTGGGAGTCAGGTAAAAGGGGATTGTATCATTACATCTTCTTTTAAAGAGGTCAAAGTAAGGGATATCCAGGGACGTCTTGAAATCAAGGCACCGAGTTGTCATGTAACTGCGAGACGCATAGGCCATGATGCGATCATCGAGAGCAGTTTTAAATCGGTGCATGCAGACAGTATTCGGGGGGAGCTCGAGATTGTTTGTCAATCCTCTACTGTCACTGTGGATGGTGTGGATGGAGACGTGAGGATTCAAACCTCTTTCAGGGAAGTAGGAGCAGAACATATCGGTGGCACGTTGACGATTAAAGGCGGGTCCTGTGCGGTGACTGCCAACGATATCGGGAAAGATGTCGTCATTCAGACGTCGTTTAATCCGATTCGAGTCGAGCGGATTAAAGGAAATCTGGACGTGAAAGGGGGATCCTGCAGTGTTTCGGTCGAAGATATCGATGGGGATGTGAAGATTTCCAATTCCTTTAATGATGTGGTCGTAAAGGGATCATCGGGTTCTGTTGATATCTCAGGAGAAAGCAGCTCCATCGAAGTCTCAAAGATTAAAAAAATACCGGAAAATGCACATTTTGAACTCGAGACAACATTCAAACCCGTCACATTGATATTACCGGGTGACGCGAGCGTGGTAATAACGGCGAAAACAACTTTTGGCAAGATACGATCGGTCTATCCAGTGTATTTAGATGACGAGAATGTCAAGCGGGTTAGAATTCAGCGGGGAGATGGGAGCACTCCGGTGCGTATAATCACGAGCAGTGATATTATTATTAAGAATGATTAGCCCAATTTTCACCTTGCTTTTCACCAAATAATCATTTATTTTTTATCATTGAATTGGGAAATATGTAATGCTTTTTCTGCAATGTTTAAGAGAAATAAAATAACTTTAAGCCAATCGAAAAGCGCAATTGATTACTATCGCAAAATACCGATTAGGTTCATTGATATTGATTTAAAAAATGTACTCAATATTTCTCATGAAAATAATATTTATGCATATGATGCATATTTTATAGAATGTGCGATCAATCAAAAAGCTAAATTATTAATCCTTGATAATAAATTGAAATCAATTGCTGAGAAATTAAACATTAAAACAATAGAGGTTACACCATGACAATATATACTTTTTCGGAAGCCCGACAAAATTTTGCTACTATTTTGAATCAAGCCCAAATAGATGGTGAAGTCTTGATAAAACGAAAAGATGGTTCGTCTTTCATTGTTAAACCTATTAAAAAAATAGCATCACCACTTAATGTTAAAGGTGTTAATTTAGAAATTTCTAAAGATGAAATTATTGATGTCTTACAAGAAGTAAGAGAGAAATAATAAAGAAATGCCTACTAACCGGCGCAAGAACCGGACAAAACCGTTACATGTATTCTAATTCTTAATGTTGTGCTTTGGACGACTTTCGTCGTCCATCAAGTTTAGTTCAGTGCGGACATAAATCGTATACCATTTACTTGAGATTTTCTCGCTCGACAGTAACGGTTGGTTTTGCCGGTTATACGCGGCACGTTGTGCACACAGGAAAGAAGACCCATGACAGGCAAAGAGAAGTTGCAGTTGATTCTTGATGGACAAATCCCAGACAGTCCTCCCCACTGGGAACTGGTGTTCCAAATCGAAAATGAAATGTTTGGCATCGACCCGGATTCTGTTGATTTTGGCTTCAACGATGGTCCCTTCATCTCTCCGGAACATTTCCGAGATCTTGTGACGCCTTATCTATCGGAAATCGTGCAGACTGTTCACGAGGTTGGCCTGAAAATCATCCTCCACTCAGACGGATGCCTCAACCAGATTCTAGATCAGATCCATTCCACTGGCATCGACGGTTACCAGTCGGTTGACCCACAGGGGCATATGGACATCAAGCAAGTAGGAGACCAGTATCCGGATTGGATACTGGTGGGGAACGTTGCCTGCAACATGCTGCAGGACACAAATGAGTCGAGGATCAGAGAGTCGGTTCAGTACTGCATGACCTACGGCGGAATAGGAAAGCCATATATCTTCTCTACATCGAATTGCATTTTCAAAGGAATGCCGCCGGAGAGCTACCGAATCATGCTCGAAGAATACCATCGGATCATAATGAAATGTGAAAACAGTGCCCAACCAAATCTTCGAGGCGACGGTTGACACCGCACCTCAGGGCAGTCGTTGACCAACAAATTTCAAGCCATATTATAAGGATAAATATTTGATTTGGACTCTTTTTCTATGGTTGATCATTTTGATGAATTGGTCTTGTACTCAAGGTACACATCAAACCGACCCTGCAGAGTAAGTGCTACATTATAAAAAAACATTATACCAAGAGGAATAATGTCTGCCTTTATCAAAAACCTCTTTCGGACAACCCTCCTGTCTCTGTGCTTTACGCCTGCCCTCCATGCGCAAATCGAATATATTGAGGGCGAACGTCTCTCAATCGCCCATGGGTTATCGAGTAATCAGGTCACAGATATTCTGCAGGACAGCAGGGGGTTCCTGTGGATCGGCACCGATAATGGCCTGAACCGGTATGACGGTTACACCGTTAAAATTTATAAGAATGATCCTCATGATTCCACCTCACTTTCTGATAATAATGTGAATGCCATTTATGAGGACCGCTCAGGCAGGCTCTGGATCGGCACGAGAGGCGGATTAAATCAATTTAATCCCTATTCTGAGACATTTACACGATATGGTCACGACCCGGACTATCGAAATAGCCTGAGTGCTAACGATATCTCGGCGATACACCAGGATCAATCCGGGGCCCTATGGATTGGCATCCAGGGAGTCGGGAAACAAGCAGTGTTGAATAAGCTCGTTATGCCCACCCCGGTTCATTCGAGTGGTCAAGGCGAAGCGCCCGTTTCGCCTGCTGCTCATTTCATCCGTTATCAACTGTATCAAGATGCCCAAGAGTTTAGCCAGAGTGTCTTCGTCACGTTCATCATCGAGGACAGCAGCGGGACAGTATGGATCGGAACTTTCAACAGGGGATTGAAAAAATTCACGCCCCAAAACGGTGTGGTGAAGCACTATCGGCATGATTCCAATGATCCGAACAGTATTGCAGGTAATCGGATCAGGTCCGGCACTATAGATCGTTTAGGTTTTCTCTGGATTGGTATTTGGGATGTTGGAGTAGACCGGCTGGATCCACGAACAGGGGAGATCATCCATCTTCAGCATGATCCTACGGATGCGGGTAGTCTTCCAAGCAATATTCCCCGTTCTCTCTATACCGATCAAGACGGGATTATTTGGGTAGGCACCGGCACCGTGCTGAGTGGGTATGATTCCCAGGTGAACCTGATTTCCCGGTTTACCGTCTCACCTAGACCCAACGTTAACTATTACGCCAGTGATGGAATAGGCGTTATTTTCCAGGACCGTTCCCGTATCCTCTGGCTTGGAACCGGTAAAAACGGGCTTATAAAGATCAATCGCCGTCCCCGGACATTCATACACTATCAACACAATCCGGCCGCTTCCAACAGCCTATTCACCAATGACATCCAGTCCCTGTTCATGGACAGGTCCGGCAAGATCTGGATCACCGCATTTGGTAATGGGATCAGTCGTTTCGACCCTGAAACGGAGAAATTCAAGCATTTCCGACACGATCCCGCCGATCCATCGAGTCTTGGTCATGACTATGTGGCCTCTTTCTGCGAAGATCGTTCTGGGACTATCTGGTTGGGCACCTGGGCCGGTATCAGCAGATTCGATCTGAAGAGTGAAACGTTTACCCATTTTAGGCATGAGCATCCCGACGCAAAGGAATATAAAGTCGGTTCCGTCAAGCATATTGTTGAAGGCCCAACCGGTTCCCTGTGGTTTGGAACGTTCAATGGAGGGCTTTATGAGCTCGACTATTCGACACCGAAGATAAAGTCATCAGGTCAACAAAGTGAGCAATCAGAAGAAATTTTTACTTCAGATTTATTATCGAATTCTGTGAGCATGACTGAAGAATTCGACCCTGTTCTCAAACGGCTTCAGAGGTTCATTATCTACAAACACAATTCCGACGATTCAACCAGTCTCAGCGATAATGCAGTTAGGGGGCTTTATGTGGACCGATTGGGACATTTATGGGTGACAACTGCCAATGGGATGAACCTGTTGAACCGTCCATCGTGCACATTCAGAAATATCACGCGGGAAGCAGGATTTTCAGAGTCCTACGGTCCTTATAATAGACAAAGATTTTACGAAGATCAAAGTGGAAAACTCTGGGTATTTTCTCCGTCGTTGGGACTATGCCGATTCGATTTTTCTAAAACAAAATCCGAAGTCTTCAAGATTGTGTCCCATGCGCTGCCCGATGACGCATTTTCACAATATGATTTCTATGAGTTTTCTGAAGCGGTTGCTCCTGTACACAACGAGGCGGGAATAATTTGGGTGACTTCCAAATATGGATTGCACAAGCTCGACTCAAAGGCAGAGGTCTTTATCTCACACTATACTCAAGAAGATGGACTACCCGGCACTTCGGCAGGTCGGATATTAGGCGATGATCAGGGGAAGCTATGGCTGTTGTCCTCTGAAGGATTATCTGTCTTTGATGAGAGCGCATCGGCCGGCGAGAAAGTTCATCATTTCGGAGTCAAGGATGGTGTCGTGAATTCACCCTATGGAGGGTTTCTGAAAGGTGCAACCGGAAACATCTATTGGGGAGGCGGCAACGGATTATACCGCTTTTTCCCGGAGAATTTGAAAAATAACCCGCATATCGCACCGGTTGTATTGACAGAGTTCCGAATATTCAATAAAACGGTTAAGCTGGATACCACAATTACAACTATCAGGCACATTGCCCTGACACACAAACAAAACTCGTTTTCTTTCTCTTTTGCGACATTGGACTATACCAGCCCTCACCAAAATCAGTATGCGTACGTCTTGGAAGGATTTGATAATGACTGGATATACCATGACCACAATACTACGGCCAATTATACCAATATTCCACCGGGAGACTACGTATTTCGGGTCAAAGGCACAAATGACAGCGGCGTATGGAATGAAGAGGGGTCTTCGGTTCACATCACGATAACGCCTCCCTGGTGGCGGACATTATGGGCCTATTCGGCCTATGTTCTCCTGATCGGTATGAGCCTTTTTATTTGGAGGAATATTGATATCAGACGCACGGAACTCAAGAATGAGCTGAAACTCAAGCGGTTTGAGATGGAAAAACTTCAGGAAGTTGATCGAGTGAAATCCCGCTTTTTTGCCAACATCTCCCATGAGTTTCGTACACCCCTCACCCTGATCATCGATCCCCTCGATTGCATGGCATCAGGTGCATTTAACGGTGATTTGAATGCACAATATGGAGTCATGAGGCGATATGCGAAACGTTTGCTGCGTCTGATTAATCAGCTCCTCGACCTGTCCAAACTCGAAAACCGTATGTTGACGCTTGAGGCAACCCGTGATAATGTGGTTCCTCTTCTGAAAGGCCTGGTCAATTCTTTTGAATCTATTGCCGCCGGGAAGAATATCCGACTCCTCTTTAAATCGAAGCTAAAAAACATCGCGATGTGGTATGATCGAGACAAGTTGGAACAGGTTATCATCAATCTTCTCTCAAATGCCTTGAAGTTTACACCCGATGGAGGTGAGATTTCAATCATTGTGACAATTTTACCTGGGGACAGACCCCTGAGTCGCCCAAGTGAAGAGGGAATTGGTGGGTTGTGCCAAATGTCCATCACAGATACCGGCATCGGCATCCTGGAAGACCGCCTGTCTCACATCTTCGACCGCTTCTATCAGGTGGATGGCTCGCACACACGACAATACGAGGGAACCGGCATTGGCCTGGCTCTGACCAAAGAATTGGTAGAGTTACATCACGGCGAAATAACGGTAAAAAGCCGTGAGGGTGAAGGAAGTACATTCACCGTTCGACTTCCGTTGGGAATGGATCATTTGCAGGAACATGAAATAGGTGATGATGCTATACCAACGGAAACGGTTTTGAAAGATGCTCCTGTCGAAAAACCATGGGAAATAGAAGGAAGCGAAGAAATAATTGAACAACATTCCACAGATTTGGACGCTAAAAAAGAGTCCGAAAGTCGCAGTCGAATTCTGGTGGTCGAAGACAACATGGATGTCCGCAATTATATCCGGCAGCATCTCGAATCCGCTTACGAAGTAGCCGAAGCGCCCGATGGTACAGCAGGAGTTGAATTTGCTCTGAAAAACATGCCTGATCTCATCATCAGTGATGTGATGATGCCCGGATTGGATGGGTACGCACTTTGCCGGACACTGAAAAACGACATCCGAACGAGCCATATTCCCATCGTTCTGCTGACTGCCAAAGCAGAAGACAGCGACAAGATTACCGGGTTAGAGATCGGTGCGGATGATTACCTCATCAAGCCGTTCAACTCACAGGAATTACTTGCTCGCATTAAAAATCTTATCGAATTGCGCCGGAAGCTTCAGGAAAAATATCAGCGGGAATTTCTGCTGCAGCCCGACGAGATCGCAGTAGAATCCCTGGATGATGAATTCTTAAAAAAGGCCTGCGAAATTGTTAAAACCAATATGGCCGATCCCGAATTTTCAGTTGAAGTTTTCGCAACTAAAATTGCTATGAGTCGGGTGAATCTCTATCGCAAGCTACGGGCCATGGTGAATCAATCCGCCAGCGAGTTTATCCGCTCCCTTAGACTCAAACGCGCTGCTCAATTGCTACAGCACCACGCAGGCAACATCACTGAAATCACCTTCCAAGTCGGATTTAATAGTACCGCTTACTTCTCCAAATGTTTCCACGATCAATTCGGAATCCCTCCGTCCGAGTATTTAAAAAAATCGTTGTAACATAATTTATACTTCTTGAAACCTCAGTTATTGAAATTCCTACCTTTTAATTTGTATTTTTATTATGGTTAATTGCCAAAATTAATGATTTTCCTATAAAATTTTAATGTCATTCTTTACTCAACTCAGGATAAAATACTAAATGTTATGTGTATACGAAAATATATTACCAAAGGTAACTGATTATTAAATTAAATGTTATAGTTACTTAATTTAGAGAATTACATAATTACATCGTTTAACAAATTAAAAATAATTTAGTTAACTTAAAATTGGAGGAGGTGAGACTAATAAAAAACACGCTTTAATTAATTAACTAATTTCACTACAAACAACTTAAAAGGAGAAAGCCATGTCGAAAAAAACCATTTTTTCAATAATGATCGTTTTAGTAATTAGCTTTATAGTTAATGCTCAGGTACCTCAACTCATTAATTACCAGGGTATGTTAACCGATAGTGATGGAAATCCTGTCAACAGTACTCTTTCAATTAATTTTAAAATTTACGAGAATGCAGTTGTTACGGTGGGTGAAACTCCGCTATGGGAAGAAATCCAATCTGTTGTTGTTGCTGATGGTATTTATAGTGTTCTGCTTGGTTCGATCACACCAATTACCAATGCTGTATTTGATGGTAATATACGCTATTTAGGTGTTACAATAGGCGCTGATTCGGAGATGACTCCACGCGGAGCTTTAGTAAGTGTTGGCTATGCATACAGGGCTCATAAAGCTGATAATTTGGAAGGGATTCATATCAAAAATGGTAACGTGGGTATCGGAAAAACAGATCCTGATGAGGCATTAGATGTTGAAGGAAATATTCACTCAAGTGGAATAATCAAAAGCGGAAACTCGATTACAATAAATGGTACTCTAACTGGTGGTTCCGGGAACGACGAGATTGCTGCCAGCTCTGGTGAGTTAGCTATTCTCGGCAATCCTATGATGTCGAATATCAAAGTCAGCATAGGTAAATCAGGTCCGGCGGAGAAATTAGATGTAGATGGCACCGTCCAAATGTCCGGTTTTAAGATGCCAACCGGAGCTATCAATGGTCATGTCCTGACTTCCGATGCCAATGGTAATGGTAGTTGGGTATCTGCAGGCAGCGGTGGTGATAATCTTGGTAATCATATAGCAACACAAAATATTGAATTACATGGGAATTGGCTCTCCAACGATGCAGGTGATTACGGCATTCTGATAGGGGGAGCGGACGCGGGGGGGGACATTATTCTGAATCCCAAACCAGGCACACATGGAAAAGCCGACGTCTGGGGGGGATTAAAAGCCCACAATTTTGATCTATATGGATCTTCCGCATTGAAAAGATCTGCCGGTTTTCCCTTCATTATATCAAAGACTCCAACGTCTGCATCGGATGAATGGTACATGATAATGGATGATAATGCTAAATTCGGCATTGGCACATCATTTCCTGAAGGCAGATTAGACGTCGCAGAATGGGGCCCTGATGGCCCAGCCCTGGTTGCCAGTCTCGTAGAAAGTAATCCTGCAGTTAATCCTCCCCAATCATTAGACAAAATAACCTTTTATGCCCATAACGATATGAATGCAGGGGGTGTAGCCGTTTATGGTTATAGTAAGAAAGGCGCAGGAGGATATTTTTATACGGAAAATCCCAGTGATTGGGCAATTAGAGTAGATGGAAGGATTGGAGTAACGGCTGTGCCTGTTTGGGATGGCACGGACGACAATGACGTCACTTGGAGTGGCTTTACGATCTCTCGAGAAGGCTCTTCAAGACGATACAAGCAAAATATCGGCGCGCTCCAGGAAGATTTTCGCAAGGTATTAGAGTTGGAAGCCAAACAATATCAAATGAAAGAAGGATATGGGGAGCCGGGAAAATGGATGTTTGGATACATTGCTGAAGATCTTGAGGAAGTCGGTTTAACCAAACTGGTCAATCATGATGCCGAAGGTCGGCCGGACGGCATTAAGTACAAGAAGATAAGTCTCTATCTGAACGAAATTGTAAAAGAGCATGAACAGGAAATAGTGACACTTAAAACGGAAAATGATGCAATAAAATCAGAATTACAAGAATTAAAATTAATGATAGCTAATCTAACAACTTCAGCGCAGATGTTTGGAAAATAATCGGTTGTACAGGAGAATACCAGCATGGTAGAAGCAGATAAAAATAGAATGCTGCTGAAGGCAAAATAGATGTATTCTTTATAGCCGAAGATTTTTTTCTTCGACTTATTGCTAATAAACGGTTATGTCAAAAATAGGAGAAAGCATCGTTCCACCCGCTGATTAAAGACGTTAACTTAAGGTATTTTAGAGTCCGACGGTGTGTGATTATTCATCCTGTTGTTATTTTTAAAATACCCTAACAGATTTAAGGAGGCCAATCATGAATCAACAAAAATATAAAGGAAGGATTTGGAGCATGTTGTTGATTGCTACTATTATGCTAATTATGATAATGGAGAAAGTACAAGCCCAATCAAGCGAAAATTACCAGATAAAAAAATCTGCAATTAATCAGGGCGGTGCCCCATCGCAATCAACTAATTATCAGGGCTTAGATGCTATAGGGCAGTCATCCGCCATTGGAACGTCATCCAGCGAAAATTATTTCGTATCCTCTGGAATTTTTGGTCACTATGAATCTGGGCCTACTGAAGTAAATGAGGATGTCAGTGTAGACCTGCCTGAAAAATTCAAACTACTTCAAAATTATCCGAATCCATTTAATCCGCTCACACATATCGAATATCATCTTCCGCAAGCGGCCGAGGTCAATTTAACCATTTTCAATGTACAGGGACATGTCGTACGGCAACTCGTCCAGGGGAGAATATCGGCCGGTCATCATATTGCGATATGGGATGGATCGAATGCGGCGGGCAAGACAGTTGCTTCGGGGATGTATTTTTACACTTTAATAACAGGATCATATAAAGATACGAAGAAGATGTTGTTTTTAGAATGAGCTCATATGACCAGAGGATGGGTTAAGTGCGGCGAGGTGCTCGGCGCCTCGCCGTAAATGTTGCCGTAGGTGATTTTCATCTATACCTTATTTCATCCCACCAGAGTTTCTGTTTCCCAATTCATTTGTAAGAAGGTCTTATAAAGGGATTGAATAGAAAAACATTGAATTTGGTTTCCAATCATCGTATATTTAAAATCAATCGAGAACGGAAATGTTTTAAATTGAGATAAAATTGGAGCTTTATGAAGCGCACGTATGCTAAGATGAAAAAAGAATTGCGTCTGTACTGGAAAAACTATGTCTTACAGAGTCTGTTGGCAACTTCGGTGATGGTCATCGTTTTTATGTTTCTTTCCTTAAATAATGTCGTCGTCGTGGCTTCCATCGGTTCGACGGCGTTTGTTATATTTGCATTACCCAAGAGTATTACAGCCGAACCACGAAATGTGATCGGCGGTAATCTGGTGGGTTTGGTTTCGGGTTCAGTCTGTGCTTTGATCCCTCAACCGATATACATGGTCTCTTTAATTGCATACGCCCTGGCAGTTGGCCTTTCCATCTTCATTATGGTCGTGACAGATACAGAACATCCCCCGGCATCGGGATTGGCTCTGGGTGTGGCCATCACGGGATTTACCTGGAATGTGGGGATTGCCGTCATCACGGCTGTTATCGTTTTATCTCTGGTTCATCATTTCTGCAAACCGATGATAAAGGATTTGGTTTGACCGGAAGAAATCACAGGCCGCAAGGACACCACACCACAAAATAAATTAGGAGAGAGAAGAATGGTTAGTCTCTTATTTTGGTTTGTACCCTTTGCTTCTATTCTTGCGCTGATTTTCGCGTGGATATTTTTCAAACAATTGATGAAAGAAAGTGAAGGAACAGAAAAAATGGCCACGATAGCTGCCCATGTCAGGAAGGGCGCTATGGCCTACCTGAAACAACAGTATAAGGTTGTCACCCTTGTGTTCTTGGTATTGACCGCCATATTCGTCTTTTTAGCGTACGGTCTCCGCCTTCAAAATCAATGGGTTCCTTTTGCGTTTCTGACCGGTGGATTCTTTTCCGGTCTGGCCGGATTTTTCGGAATGAAAACAGCGACCTATGCTTCTGCGCGGACAGCCAATGCGGCCAGGAATTCCCTGGACCGTGGATTGAAGGTCGCATTCCGAAGTGGTGCAGTCATGGGACTCGTGGTGGTTGGCCTGGCCCTTCTGGATATTTCTATCTGGTTTATCGTTTTAAATCGTTTTATTCCGGGAGGAGTGGATGAAGGACATAAACTCATGATCATTACGACCACCATGTTGACTTTTGGAATGGGGGCTTCCACACAGGCCCTTTTTGCTCGTGTTGGAGGTGGCATCTTCACGAAGGCAGCCGATGTCGGCGCCGATTTGGTCGGGAAAATCGAAGCCGGTATTCCGGAGGATGATCCGAGAAATCCTGCCACTATTGCCGATAACGTGGGTGATAACGTGGGAGATGTAGCAGGCATGGGCGCGGACCTCTATGAATCGTACTGTGGATCGATTCTGGCAACGGCAGCACTGGGTGCTGCCGCATTTTTATCGAATCCGGAAATCCAGTTTAAAGCCGTCATTGCACCCATGATGATCGGTGCTGTAGGGACGGTTCTGTCCATCCTCGGTATTTATATTGTGCGTACCAAAGAAGGTGCGAGCCAGAAAGATCTATTGGGATCGCTGGGCCGGGGAGTTAATCTGAGCTCTCTTTTTATCGTTATCTGTTCATTGATTGTCCTTCGATTGTTGAGGCTTCCCAATGCATGGGGCATCTGGGGATCCATTGTGACCGGATTACTCGTGGGCATGGCAATTGGTAAAGTCACAGAATACTTTACTTCCCATTCCTATAAACCAACTCGCAACATAGCGGAGAACGCAAAGATCGGACCTGCGACGGTGATTATCGCCGGCCTCGGAACCGGTATGATGTCGACGGCGTTTCCCGTCATATTTGTCTCCATTGGAACGATGCTGGCTTATCTTTTTGCCGCTCGATTTAATTTTGCTGATATGAGTATGGGATTGTATGGAATCGGTATTGCAGCCGTGGGCATGCTCTCCACCCTGGGAATCACATTGGCAACCGATGCTTATGGCCCCATCGCCGATAATGCCGGGGGTAATGCAGAGATGAGTGGACTCGGCGAAGAGGTCCGTAAGCGTACCGATGCATTGGATGCACTGGGTAATACGACGGCTGCTACAGGAAAGGGTTTCGCCATTGGTTCTGCCGCTCTGACTGCATTGGCATTGTTGGCTTCATATGTTGAAGAATTGAAGATCGGATTGATCCGTATCGGTGAGAATATGCTTCACCTAACCAACGAAACAGGTGAAGTGGTCAGAACCGTGGAGACACAGACAGCCTCTTTAAAAGATTTCATGACTTATTATGATGTGAATCTTATGAATCCCAAGGTTTTAGTCGGTGCATTCATTGGTTCGATGATGGCATTTTTGTTCTGTGGTCTCACAATGAAGGCTGTCGGACGTGCCGCTGGTAAGATGGTCGATGAAGTTCGCCGCCAGTTCCGTGAGATCAAAGGCATTCTTGAGGGGAAGACTGAACCGGATTATGCCAGGTGCGTGGCGATATCGACAAAAGGTGCCCAGGCAGAAATGATGTTGCCTTCTTTTCTGGCCATTATTGCTCCTGTTACCATGGGAATCGTTTTCGGTGTTGCCGGTGTTATGGGGCTTCTCGTCGGAGGGCTTGTAACCGGTTTTGTTCTGGCTGTGTTTATGGCCAATGCGGGTGGTGCGTGGGACAATGCCAAGAAATATATCGAAGAGGGTCATCTTGGAGGAAAAGGCTCCGATGCTCACAAAGCCGCTGTGATTGGAGATACAGTGGGCGATCCTTTCAAGGACACATCCGGCCCGAGTTTAAATATCCTCATCAAGCTCATGAGCATGGTATCGAACGTCATGGCCGGCATTACGGTGGCGTTTTCGTTATTGTAGTGTGAGTGTTCAAGTGTTTTAAAACTAAATGGTTCAACTTCAGCCATTCTTTTAGGTCCGAAATTCCGGAAGTCTCGAAATTTCGGACTTTTTATTATTCTGATTTAGACCATCCTGCCAAATTTAGCCACAAATAATACTGACATGGTATATTAGCGAAAAGATGTTCACATATATTAAAATTCCTTCACATTCCTTGTATTTCTTCTTTAATATAGTATTTTTCAAAACAGGAAAAGGAAAGGAATTCTAATGTTGCTACAGCACATCGTAAATTGTAAAACAGCATTACTGTTTCTTATGGAACTATTTATCATAAGAATCCGCAGTGCTGTTTTTTTTGTTGTGAATATGATTGTATGATGTGAGAAATGTCGACCGCTTTCGTAACCGAAAGCAGATGTAGCCTTGAGTCCTTCCTTCTGTCATCTTCGGTGAAACATTAAAAAATCAAATAACTAAAGGAAAAGCAATGGTTTTAAAAAAGACAACATGGCTTCGGTTAAATTTGTTTTTTCTTTATTTCGTTGTTTTTGTCATGAACTGTTTTGCTCAGCAAGAAAGACGCATGCAGGATCAATATATGTTGACCGAGGAACAGAAATTAAAGTTGCAAATTATAGTACATGCTTGGGGAGAAGTCAATAATCCGGGCCAATATATTGTTCCGGATGGTACGACGGTCCTGGAATTGATATCTATGGCGGGTGGACCAAGTAAATTTTCAAATTTAAAAAATGTCAGACTTACAAGAGAGGAAACCTACACCTCAGCTAATGGTAAACTCATGAGGAGAAAACTAATTTATAAAATCAATATGGATACATATCTCAATAGAAATAAAATGGAGCGTATCCATGTCCTTAAGCCCGACGATGTTGTACAAGTTAAGAGAAATTCATGGTTCAAGTTCGAGGCTATTTTGAAAATTCTTACACAAATAGCCATTATTCTACAGGGCCTTTATTATTCAGGTATTATTGATACCAGAAATTAGTATAATTAAGAAAAACCAATATGCAAAATAATCAAGATACTCATGATGAGTTAAACCGCATTTTAAGTATTCTATTTAAAAGAAAATGGAATATTATATCTTGTATTATTGGAGTACTTTTACCGGTTATTTATTTTACAATGTCTTCAAAACCTGTTTTTAAAGCTACAGCCAAAGTTGTTTGCGAAGAAAGAACCAGTTCCATACCGGATTTGGGTTTTCAAAATTTATCGCTTACAAGTTCATTTGTCGTAAATCAAATTCAAGAAATAGAAAGTAGGTCCTTGATTCGAGAAGTTGTTGATATCCTGCCGGATACAGTTCTCGATACATTTCCTATTAAAGAATCCAAAATATACCAATCTGATATGAAGAGATATTTTACTTCCATTATTCAAAAGCACATTTCCACTGTGTCTGTTCCTAAATCCGAAGTGATTCAAATACATGCTGAGGCGTATGACGCAAAGGCAGCTTCCATCATTGCCAATGCCGTAGCCGAAAAATTAAAACAGAGGAACTTGAATACACGTTTAGAGGAAATTCACGGTGTTGAGAAGGTTATTGAAGAGCAACTGATGCATTTCAGTCGACGCGTTAAAAATGCTGAAGAGGCTTTGAAAGGATTTAAAGAAAGAAACAGAGTCACCTATTTAGATGAGGAATCTGTTGAAATTTTCAAGAGAATTACGGAATCAGAAGTAGAGTATAATCGGGTCCAATCGGAACATGAAGCGTCAAGGAAGAGACTGCAATTTGTACAAACCAAGCTTGCTCGAGAACGGAAAGAATTGATACCCTCGATTACGATGATTACGAGTCCATGGGCCCAGAAGTTGAAAGAAAAGTTGGTTGATCTGGAAGTACAATATACGTTTTTGAGAGTGCAAAATTACTTGGTCAACCATCCCAAAATGAAGATACTAAAATCTCAAATTGACGCAACCAAGAGAAACCTGAAAGCGGAGACATTAAAGATTGCCCATGGGGAGAACATTGTTGATCCGTTGTCCAGGATTGAAGAGGATTTAGAAGAAATAACGAATCTTGAAGTCCAAATCTATACTTATGAAGCACGAGAAAAGGCGTTGAAGAAAGTGTTGGGGAATTATAGTAATCTCTTAAAGGGAATACCGGAAAAAGAATTGGAGCTCGGACGGTTGATGAGAGATAAAGAGGTTGCAGATAATATTTATACTATGTTATTAAAGAAGCGTGAAGAAACAAAAATTCAAAAGGCCGAACGGGCAGGAAATATTCGAATTATTGATTCTGCACTTGTACCTAAGGATCCCATTCGGCCCAGAAAAAAGTTGAACATAATCCTGGGAGCGTTTCTGGGCATGCTAATCGGTATGGGTCTTGCTTTTTTCTTTGAATTTAATGATACGCGCATTACAAACATAGAAGACATTGAGAAAAATATTTCTTTTAAAGTATTGGGTTCGATACCAAAGATCAAAAATGAGCATAGCCATCGCTCGAAGCTTCCTTTTAAATTGCTTGCCGAATTAGATCCGAAATCTTCCTCTGCGGAAGCTTTTAAAACTTTAAGGACGAATGTTCTGGCGGCGAAAAATGGCTCAGATATTAAGACAATTTTAGTAACCAGTTCCAATCCCGGAGAAGGGAAATCCTATATTGCATCTAACCTGGGAATAGCTACAGCACAACAAGGTTTAAAGACCCTGCTCATCGATGCAGATTTAAGAAAGCCAACTTTGCACAGACTCTTTAATATAGAGATGCAGCCGGGGCTTCTGGATTTGTTATGTGCTTTAAGTGATTCACGAGAATTTCCACCCGAGATACGCAAGGCCTTATTTGTTTTTTATAAAACAAGGAAGAATGTTGGAAGAAAATCATTTGTATACTCAACATATATTCGGAATTTATTTGTGATGACAAGCGGCATGATTCCACCCAATCCATCAGAATGTTTATCCTTAAAGACGATGGAGAACCTTGTTAAAATACTTAGAGATCATTTTGATCTGTTGATTTTTGATCTTCCACCTGCGACCGATTTTACAGATGCAGCCGTTATGGCTCATGTATCGGATAGTATTCTCTTTGTTGTCAGTTCTGGGAAAAGCAAGGTGGATGAGGTTGTGAAAGCCAAGAATTCGATTGATAAAGTAAGGCAAGAAATTTTCATCGGAGCTGTATTGAATAATGTACACGAAAGAAATGGTTATCATACTTATTATCGGTATCAAGGCTACAGTAGTAAAAAAAAGCAAAAAAGGGGAAATCGGCAGAAAGTGGTTATCGATAGATCTCTAATAAGGAACAAAAATGCCAATGAGGCTTTTCTTGAGATCGTAAAAAATGAAATTGTTAGCAATGTTAATAGTAAATGGGCGAAAGTCACGAAATACCTATAAGATTTCTGATTGAATATATAAAAGGTTAATCCGGTCAAATGACCTGAACTCTTGGGACTTCGCCTTGAATACCCTCAATATTAAGTGAAGGATTTTCAAGGCGAAGGCGATATACGCACACGAGTCCCAGTCACATGACCGAACAGGTAAAAGAAAAAGTGATCCCATTCATTTATATCTTTATGCTTTAAAAATGGGCTGACACAGCCCGGAGGTTGCGTTTTGTGACTGAAAGGGCGGAGCTGTATTTAAACTATTTTATTCACCATAAAAATTGATTGTATTAATGACTTTGTTGATTTAATCGATATTTTCCGGTTTTGGAGTACGTAAGTTATTGTTTTTTAGTTCAACATTTTCACTTAAAGGCATTAAATCAACAGTGTCATTAATTAACACGAAGAATTGATAAAAAAGGAGTAAGACATTGGCACTCGTGAATCCAATTAATTATCTGGATCAAAATAAATTTAGATACTTGATGAATAACAACAATGGATATTGTTCCAGCAGTGATTTTTTGCGCTTATTGAGAAAGGAGCGAATCAGATGTAAAAAAACCGGCTCCTCTTCTTCATATATTGTCTTTGACTTTTCAAAATATTTGAATAACATTCATACGAATGGGGAGTATTATCGCTTATTAAAAAAGATAATTATTTTAATATCTCGGAATATAAGGGAATATGACATGAAATATTTACTGAGTCCATCAAAAATCAGACTCCTTTTAATAAATGTTCGTTTATTTGATGCTGAGATATTTGTTGAAAAAATAATAATTAAATTATATGAGTACTTAAAATTTGCCCCCAAAGGCGATTTTAGTGAAATCATTAATGCAATGACAATTACTTCCAATTCCTTGAGTCAGAATCACGCTTCAATAAAGATTGAAAAATTGCCTGTCATTGAAAACTATTTAAATAAGAAAGGTGTATTGAATAACCAATCAAATAAATCAGGGGACCAGGAAATTCCTGGCTTTTTTATGAGTTGGGATAAGAGTGTTTCGTCAGATGGCATTATATCCTTGACCGCTCCGATTTTCTGGGATATTCTCAGTAAACAGCAAATTTTTGTTACATATAAATTGTTTAAAAGATTGTTTGATATTCTGGGTTCTTTATTCTTTATCATCCTGTTTTCACCAGTGATATTCCTCATCAGCATTGCAGTCAAGATAACCTCGAAAGGGCCAGTCTTTTTCAAACAAGAAAGATTAGGGTATTGGGGCAAGCCTTTTCTGTTCTTAAAATTTAGAACAATGCATGTCGATTGTGATGAAAATTATCACAAGGAATATATCAGAAAATTAATCAACGGTAATCATGAAGAAGCAAATTTAGGTACTAAAGATAGGCCTTATTATAAACTTATCAAAGATCCGAGAATCACTTGCCTGGGCAAAATTTTACGTCCAACAGGTCTTGATGAAATTCCTCAATTGTTTAATGTCTTAAGAGGAAAAATGAGTCTGATTGGTCCTCGACCTCCAATTCTCTATGAGGTGGAAGAATACAAGAGTTGGCATTTTCGACGTTTATTCCAGGTAAAACCGGGTATCACAGGTTTATGGCAAGTATCGGGAAGAAATCGAACAACATTTGATGAAATGGTAAGGCTTGATATTCAATATGCAGAAAATTTATCCTTATTTTTGGATATTAAGATACTCTTATTAACCCTTAAGGCGGTATTAGAATCAGATGGAAACTAAATGGCAGCGAAGCTTCACCTCAAACCGAATACTGGCTGCTGGTTTCTGGTTACTGGTTTCTTACTACTGGTTTCTGGGTAAATTAAATGGATCATTATGATTGAATATGAATTATTCGAATCTTGAAAAATGGTAATCGGCAAAACAGTTGGTTATTGACATTCACACACAAAAAAAGGAGAATAAGTATGAAGCCGAATGTTGCAGTTGTAGGTTGTGGTTATTGGGGACCCAACTTGGTTCGAAATTTAAATCAGATCCCCAAATGTAACATGAAAATGTGTTGTGATATAGATGATCAAAAACTCAAACGGATAGAATCCTTGTACCCAAACATTAAAGTAACAAATCGATTAGAAGATATTTTAGAGGATGAGTCCATCGATGCCGTGGCCGTTGCCACTCCTGTATTTACCCATAAGGAAATTGGTATCCAGTGTCTCGAACATGGCAAACATGTAATGATCGAAAAGCCGATGGCCTCATCTTCTGAGGAGTGCCTGGCCCTGATCGAATCTGCAGAGCGCAATAATAAAGTGCTCATGGTGGGACACACCTTTGAGTATACAGCAGCCGTGAATAAGATCAAAAAGATTGTTGATAGCGGTGAATTAGGAGATATTCTCTATGTCAGTTGTGTCAGAGTCAATTTGGGACTGTTTCAGCCCGATATCAATGTGGTATGGGATCTGGCACCTCACGATATTTCGATTATTTTGTATGTGTTAGAAAAGTTTCCCAATGCGATAAACAGTCAGGGGAGCGCCCACTTCAAACCAGACATTGAGGATGTGGCCAATGTTACCTTGAATTTTCCCAATGGCACCATTGCATTTCTTCATGATAGTTGGCTGGATCCTGCCAAGATCAGAAAAATTACTTTTGTCGGAAGTAAGAAAATGCTGGTATATGATGATATCAATCCCAATGAAAAGATTAAAATCTATGATAAGGGTGTCGATGTACCTCCTTATTATGATACTTATGCTGAATTTCAATTCTCATACCGTTATGGAGATATTTATACACCCAAGTTGGATGAATACGAGCCGCTGCGGGAGGAGTGTAAACATTTCCTGGATTGCATAGAGACAGGTCAGACACCAAGAAGTGATGGATACAGTGGCCTGCGTATCGTTTCCATTCTCGAGGCTGCCAACAAATCGATGAGAAACGGCGGGGGGCGACAGCCGGTTCTTTACAACACTGATGCGATGCCCAAGATCGCATGAATTTAAACCTTTTATCACGATGATTTCTTGAATTTTGAGTCAAGTTACCTTTAGCATAAATAGTGGTAAAGGTATTATGTTTCTGGCTTCTGGCCACTGGCTACTGGGAAATAATTCTTATTGATTCTCTTTTTAACCAGAAACCAGTGACCAGTAGCCAGTAACCAGTATTTATCGGTTTAAGGCGAAGCTTCGCTAGAAATAAATAAGGAAACATAATGGAATTTCAAAGTATTACGAATGACGTCAAATTAGGACATAACGTTAAAATCTTCAAATTTGTCAATCTTTACGGATGTGAAATCGACGACAATACCAAGGTAGGCACTTTCGTCGAGATTCAAAAAGGTGCCAAGATTGGTAAAAATTGCAAAATATCCAGTCACACATTCATATGTGAAGGGGTGACTATAGAAGATGACGTCTTCATAGGACACAATGTCACTTTTATCAACGACGCCTATCCACGAGCAACGGCTCGGGATGGTCAGTTGCAGACAGAAGCCGATTGGGATTGTATTCCCACATTGATCAAAAATGGCGCTTCCATCGGATCCAGCGCCACACTTTTATGTGGCATCACTGTCGGCGAGAATGCCATTGTTGGCTCAGGATCTGTGGTGACCAGGGATGTGCCGCCCAATACCATCGTTGCGGGAAATCCTGCGAAAATATTGCGACAAATAGATACGGAGACTTGAGATGAGAGTACCTTTTCTTGATTTAAAAACACAGTACAATACAATTCAGGACGAGATTGCTGAAGCGATACAGCAAGTATTAGATAAAACCGCGTTTGCCGGTGGACCTTTTGTCGCACAATTTGAAAAAGATTTCGCCGATTTCTGTCAATGCCAATATGGCTTGGGTGTGGGCAGTGGAACGGAAGCCCTTTGGATGGCATTATTGGCCCTCGGTATCGGTCCGGGTGATGAGGTTATTACCGTACCCAACACATTCATCGCAACGGCCGAAGCCATCAGTTTCACCGGAGCAAAACCGATTTTTGTGGACATCGATGAAACCACATATACCATGGAACCCCAAAAGTTGGAGGATTTTCTAAAAATCCGAAGTTCGAAATCCGAAATCGGAAATGTGAAGGCGATCATCCCTGTACACCTCTTCGGCCAAATGGCCGATATGGATCCCATCATGGAGATTGCGAGAGAATACAATCTTTTTGTTATCGAAGATGCCTGTCAGGCCCATGGTGCCGAATACAAGAGTAAGCGTGCCGGATCCATCGGCGATGTCGGTTGTTTCAGTTTTTATCCGGGGAAGAATTTAGGGGCATATGGCGAGGCCGGGGCAGTTGTGACCAATAACGAAGAAGTGGATCGAAAAATAAGAATGCTGCGGGACCATGGCCAGTCCAAAAAATATTACCACGATATGGTCGGATGGAATGCGCGTATGGATGGATTTCAGGGAGCCATTTTGAGCGTCAAATTAAAATACATTCAGGAATGGAATAATGCTCGTAGAAAGAATGCAAAACTATATAAGGAACTCCTGGCCAAAATTGATGACATTATAACTCCTGAAGAAGCTGAATATGCAAAACATGTCTACCATATCTATCCTATTCGAGTTAAAAATCGTGATGGACTGATGGAATTTTTGTCTGAGAAAGAGATCTACACCGGAATTCATTATCCAATACTGGTACATTTAACAGCAGCATACAAGCCTTTGGATTTAGAAAAAGGAAACCTCCCAATAGCCGAAGGATGTGCAAATGAATTTCTTTCTCTCCCAATGTTTCCTGAATTAACGGAAAATCAGATAAAATTTGTTGCTCAGAAGATCGAATATTATGAAACAAAAAATAACGAGGCATAAAGAATTCTTAATGGTACGAAAATATAACCAATATACACGTTTTCTTCTAAAGACTAAAGGGATTATTGGTTTAGCTTATCGTATCGGTATGCTGCAACAAAGATTTGATCTTTCCGGCAATAACATGAAGAAAGTGATTTTAGAAATTGATCAATTAGGGAAAGAGTATCACTATAAACCGACTTTGGTTGTACCAGCGGTTGTCTTGAAACGATACCAACATTTTTTTACTCATTTAGCAAAGGATAATTTAGAGTTCGCTATACATGGATATTCACATAAAAATTATAAATTATTATCTTTGGAAGAACAGATTTCTTCAATCAAAAGGGCAAAGGAAGTTTTTAAAGAACTCAACATAAATTGTTATGGATTTCGTGCTCCTTATTTAAGCTGGAATGACAATACAGTGAGCGCTGTTCAACATAGCAATTTAGTATGGGAAAGTGATAAAACAATAATATGGAATGGTACCATAGAATCTCACAAAATTAAAATAAATCGATTCCATCAGAAAGCTATTCATTTCCTGTATAATCCATACGATGCAAAAAAAAATATTTCAATTCCAAGATTGGTCGGTAATGTTGTTAGAATACCTATTCTGCTTCCCGATGATGAAATCCTGATAGATAGACTTGGTTGCAAAAATTCAGAAAGGATCGAAGAAATATGGAGTGAGATGTATGAAGGAATATGTAAACGTGGAGAAATATTTGTGCTCCAATTACATCCTGAGAGATTTCAGTTTTGTAAATATGCCATGAAAAATCTGCTCAATAAGGCTTCGAAACAAGACGTTTGGATTACCAGTATGAAGGATGTTTCAGAATGGTGGAAGGAAAAGAATTATTTTAAATTTACCTTTCAAAAACATTCTCAGAAAGGATATCGTATTCATTGTAAATGCACTGATCGTGCAACGGTGTTATGTCGAAATATTGGTAAGCAAAGCACGGAATCATTTTTTTATAAAGATTATCGACATGTAAAAGGAAGAGAATTTTTTATCCAATCATCAAAAAAGCCATGTGTCGGTGTGAACTCAAAGTGTTCAAAAAAAGTGGTTCAATTTTTGAGAAATGAAGGATTTCACACAGAAACATCTGATGAAGACCTGGACTATTCAATATTTTTAGAGGGATATGAAACTTTTGATCATCATGATGAACTGGAGCTATTAAAAACCATTGAAAACAATCCCAATCCTGTTATTCGTTATTGGCGATGGCCAGATGAGAAAAAAAGTGCTTTATTGACCACGCATGATTTAGATTCTCTAACGATTCAGGATTTTGTTTACAGAATATTTGAAAATTAATATATTGATTGGAGAATAATTGCGAGAAAAGGTTGGAGCGGTCATCACGGGGGGAGATTTTCAGGGTCTTGGAATATTGCGAACACTTGCAAGAAAAAAGATCCCTACTATCTCGATGGACAGCGATTTTTGTATCAGTCGATATTCAAAGTTTCAGAAGATGTTTGTGAGATCTCCGCACCCATCCGATAGAAAATCATATTTTAACTTTCTCATTAATTTAGCAGAAGAAGAAAAGATACATGGATGGGTAATTTTTCCAAACAGCGATGATGCAGTTTATGTCCTTTCTAAATATAAAAATAGTCTTGAAAAATTTTATAAAATTCCCACTCCTGAGTGGAATGTTATCAGGCAAGTGTATATTAAAAAAAATACCTATCAGCTTGCTGAAAAACATGGAATCCCAATTCCCAAAACCTATTACCCTTCAAGTATTGAAACTTTAGTCGAACTGAAGCTCCAATTTCCAGTGATTATCAAACCTTCTATAAGAGATCATCTTTACAACCAAGTGAAGATAAAAGCAATTCGGATTAATGATAGAGAAGAACTCATAAAAACGTATCGATGGATTTGTTCGATCATTGATCCTTCTGAAGTACTTGTACAGGAGTTTATTCCAGGCGGACCGAATCAACTCTATTCGTTTTGTCCTTTTTTCAAAGATGGAAAAGTGATTACGAGTATTATGGCCAGAAGGGCCCGCCAACACCCCATGGATTTTGGGCATGCTTCGACATTTGTTGAACTTGTGAATGTCCCGGAAATTAAAGATATCGCAGAGGAATTCCTAAACTTGATTGGTTATTATGGACTGGCAGAGGTTGAATTTATGTTGGATCCGCGTGATAATAAATATAAATTAATTGAAGTGAATCCCAGGATTTGGGGCTGGCACACACTTGGGATTGCGGCCGGAATTGATTTTCCATATCTTCTTTATCAAGACATGATTGGCGAACAAGTAGGTGTGCACGTGCCTTTGAAGAATATGAAATGGGTTCGTTTAACAACGGATATACCGACTGTTTTAACTGAAAGAATCAAGGGGCATTTAAAAATTGGGGACTACTTGAAATCCATGAAAGGAAAGAAGGAATTTGCCGTGTTTGCGCCTGATGATCCTCTTCCCTTTTTTGCCGAAATTGTGATGCTTCCTTATCTTTGGATAAAAAGAGGTTTTTAACACGAAAGGTCCTTGGAAGAATGAAAAATAAAAAAGTACTACTAATTAATCCGCCTTCTCGTGGAGAATGGAAAGGATTTAGACCCCATATCGGTCTAGGCTATATTGCTCAAAATCTGGCTGAGAAAGGGATTGAATATGATGTTTTAGATATGAACCTTGGGTACAAATCTAAGCACCTCCAGAAAAAAATCGACACCTTTCAACCGGATCTTGTGGGAATGAGTTTACTCACACTTGAATATAAGAAATTCTATAGCCTTTTATCAATGATTAAAGTAAATAATCCGGAAATAAAAACAGTCGTCGGCGGCCCACATGTCACTATCCTAAAAGAACAGGTTATGAAAGAGTGCGACGATATTGATTATGGGGTGATCTATGAAGGAGAAGAAACGCTTGTTGAATTGTGTCAGGGTGAATTGTCTGAGAACACGATCGAAGGATTGATGTCAAGAAATAATGGGCATGTTATGTATCCTGGAGATCGGGAAGCCATCAACAATCTTGATAAATTGTCATTTCCAAGATATGAAAAGTTTGAGCTTAATAAATATATTCCTGAGGTTGAAATCTATTCAAGTAGAGGATGCCCTCATGAATGTATATTTTGTCCCAACAGGATTATTAATCCGCATTTTAGAGTCCGCAGCCCAAATCATGTCGTTGATGAAATGGAATATTGGTATCACAAAGGATACAGGCAATTTAATTTTGATGATGACAATTTTAATAAAGATATGGACCGGGTGTATCGAATATGTGATGAGATTGAGAGGAGAAATCTCAAAGATCTATTTATAAGATGTTCTAATGGTATAAGAGCAGACAAGACGGATAAGGCGCTGTTAACCAGAATGAAAGAGGTTGGATTCAATTATATCGCCTTTGGAGCCGATGCGGGTAATAATAAAATGCTTAAATTGAATAAGAAAGGTGAAAAAATTGAGGACATCGACCTTGCGGTAAAGAACGCGTGTGAATTGGGCTATAATGTAAAACTATTATTTGTCGTAGGTACACCCGGGGAAACCTGGGCCGATGTCGAAGATGATGTTAGGTTGGCTAAAAAATATCCATTACAAGATGTACATTTTTACAACATTATTCCATATCCTGGAACTGAACTCTATGAGTGGATAAAAAGGAACAATCGTTTTCTTAAAAAGCCGGAGGATTATCTCAACAATGTTACTTTCTGTGAAAACGATCCAATTTTTGATACTCCGGAGCTTTCAAAAGATGAGAGGATTAGGTTATTCAAATATCTCGAAGACATCAGGAAACAAGTACATAAGAATGCTGTTCAAAGAATGTTTAAAAACATGCCGCTGGTTGGCAAGGTTGCCAAGCATATTGTTTCCACAGATCTTTTTTTAAAATTATTTTACCAAAGTTTTGGCATTCGTAAGTTTATCGACGGTTTAAGATATAAAAGAGCCGTAAGTAAGATTTAACAATCATTATTTAAAAATATATCATGGAACCCAGAAAAATTAAACTATTTACAATCGGATATTCTGATAATACTCATACAAGTTATTTTTTAGAATACCTGATACATCATGGCGTTGAAATTGATGGCGTGATATTGTGTAAGAGCGGATTCAAGCAGAGTTGGAAAAGAGTATTAAAAAAAATCAAAAGCAGAGGATTTAGTTCAGCATTGAAGAGGATGTTTGAAAATCGCTTAATTAAAAAAATAGAGATTTCACAAATATGCCGTCGAAATATTATAAATAAAGTTTTTGATGTGAACGAAATTAATTCTGAAGAGGTTAGAGATATCCTATTATCAAATGAAGTTGAACTTCTCATATTAACTTCAACGCCAATTATTCAATCCATAATCCTTGATATAAAAGGGCTTACAATTCTTAATGCACATACAGGTTGGCTTCCAAAATATCGAGGGTTGGATGCCAATATCAAGGCACTAAGGGACGGTCAACAACCTGGTGTTTCTATCCATAAGGTTACAAAGAAAATTGATGGAGGAGAAGTCTATCTTCGTGAGAAATTTACCATTGATTATATGGGAGATATTGTGAAGCAGATGGATGAGAAAGAATTACTACTCAGTGGAAAACTTCTTGTTGAAGTTGTCAATCTTATGAGCAGAAATAAATTGAAACCGATTGCACAATCAGAACCGCTCGGGAAATATGAGCCAGTTCTTACTAAAAATCAGAGAAACATGATTATACGTAACCTTAGAAGGGAAAATTAGATTAGAGTTCAATGTGATAAAACCCATGATGTGGAAACTGCATATGGTCAAAACAATTGTCGCGATTTAATGAAATTAGAACAAAATTTTGGATTTCGATCATGCTTCAATTTTGTGCCTGAACGATATGAAGTTTCTGAAATACTTCAGAATGAATTGCTAAGCAATAGATTCGAAATTGGTGTTCATGGCTTGAATCATGATGGGAGATTATATCAATCAGAAAAGATATTTAAAAAACGAGCCCTAAAAATAAACCAATATTTACATGAGTGGAATGCAGTCGGATTTATATCACCTGCTATGCACTACAATCTGGACTTGTTGAATGATTTAAATATTGAATATGATATGTCAACTTTCGATACTGATCCTTTTGAACCCCAGTCAGATGGTGTCGGAACGGTTTTCCCATTTTGGATTCAAGGTAGCCCTGACCACAAAGGTTATCAAGAACTCCCGTATACGCTTCCACAGGATTTTACGTTATTTGTACTGATAAAGTATTAAAAAGCGGATATCATCAGATATCGAATAAAATGAAAAGGGATTTTTAAAATGAACATAAATTGTTGCATGGTATCCTACTCATATTATAAAACAGATCATCGAATCATTAAATATGCCGAATCACTTGTTAAAATCGGATACAATGTTGATGTTTTTTGTTTGAAGATGGCTAATGATAACCATAGACGTGAACAAGTAAATGGGGTTAATGTATTTTATGTTCAAAGCAGAAAGTACAATGAAAATAATATCCTGAGTTATTTTATCAAAATTCTCTCCTTTTTCATTATTGGCAGTGTATTTCTTTTCTTAAGACATCTAAAATATCATTATAGGATAATTCATATTCATAATGTTCCTGATTTCTTAATATTTATGGCCTTTATGCCAAAATTATTTAGAGTAAAACTAATCTTGGATATTCATGATATTTTACCGGAGTTCTACTGCCAGAAGTTTCAAAAAGAATTTTCATCGAACTTGGTAAGATTATTGTTGATGATAGAAAACTTGTCTGTTCATTTCGCAGATCATATTATTGTTGCGAATGATATATGGAATAAAAAAATTCAAACTCGCACAAAGAGTCCACCGCATAAATTTACTACTATTTTGAATTATCCGGAAAAAGAATTATTAGTTAAAAGATTACAAAAACAAAACAAGAGTAATTTTACTATTATTTATCCTGGAACACTTTCATATTTGCATGGGGTCGATATAGCTGTTAAAGCCATGTCGTTGGTAAAGAAAACAATACCAATCGCCCAACTTTTAATCTATCACCGATCTGGTAATGAAGATTATTATAATTGGATAAAGGAACTAATAGATATATATAGTTTAGAGACAAATGTCCAGTTGATAAATCCAGTGCCATATCAACAATTAAATCAAATATATCAAGATGTTGATATTGGTGTTGTTCCAAAGCGATGTGGAATCTTTTCATCAGAAGCATTCAGTACTAAGATATTTGATTTCATGGCATCGAAAATTCCTATAATTGCTTCCAGAACCAAGGTTGAAGAATATTATTTTGATGATTCTCTAATCATGTTCTTTAAATCCGAAGATCATGAAGATTTAGCCAGATGCATTATTGAGCTTTATTACGATAAAAAGAAACGAACATCTTTAGTTACCCATGCGGATCAATATATTCGCAAAAATACTTGGATTCGAAAAAAGGAAACATATAACATAATTATTAATAAATTGATAAACAAATAAAAAAATTATATATACAACAATACTTCATTGATTTTAAATCTAAATAACACAAGAGATCATTCAAAATGTTATACTTAGGCATTGACCGTCTGATTACATTGTATCTGTTTTCTCTTTTGAGAACTTTAAATTACTTCTGTAAAAAGAGACATATCCCAATTTTGATGTATCATAGCATATCGAAAAATAGTGAGAATGGAATTCATCCATATTACAGAATTAATACATCACCAGATATTTTCGCCGAACATATGAGGTTCATTAATGAGAACAATTATTCTGTGACTACACTTCTGGATGTTAAAAATCACATTGAATCAGGAATAAAAATAACAAATAAATATGTGGTTATCACTTTTGATGACGGATATTGTGATTTTTATACAGAAGCATTTCCAGTTTTACAGAAGTATGGTTTTACTGCCACAGTGTTTCTACCAACAGGATTTGTTAGCAAGAAAGGATTGAAGTTTAAGGAGAATGAGACACTTACTTGGAATCAAGTCCGAGAATTAAATAACAATGGAATAAGCTTTGGTTCCCATACAGTTACGCATCCTCAACTTAAATCTTTAAGGAAAGAAGATATTAGACATGAAATCATACATTCAAAAGAGGTTATTGAAGACAAACTTGGAGAATCAATTCGGGCTTTCTCTTATCCTTTTGCATTTCCTGACGAAGATAATGGATTTATGACCTTTTTACGAGATGTACTTCAAGAGAGTAGATATGACTGTGGTGTGACAACTCGAATAGGAACGACATCTATGAAAGATGATATCTATTTCTTAAAACGTATACCAATAAATTCACTTGATAATAAAAAACTCTTAAATGCAAAACTAAACGGGTATTATGATTGGTGTTATTATGTCCAATTAGTTAGTAAAATTATAAGTGCAAAACTTAAGAATTGAAGACAAGATGAAATTAAATAACTATATTAACTTGAATAAACCGAAGTTACTAGATAGCACCTTCAGCAAGTTACTTCTTTTTATAATCTTTGGGATAATTTGTGGTTTAATTCTAAGTATTATTCTATCAAAAGAATTTTATTTTTATCAGGCAGTTTTAGCTGCTCTGTTTTGTATCCCAATAATTTCCCTTTTTTTATTATACTCAACTCGTCGAAGTTTACTAGGTCTGCTTGTACTCACAATCCCTTTTAATCCATCATTTCATTTATTAAGAAACAACTCGATTGAAATTGGCACAGGAATTTTATTTTATACATCTGACCTTATTCTGATTGCTATCTTTGTTTATGTATTTTTATCAAATCTACTTGGAAATCAAAAAGAACAAAAATCGTATGCCTCGTTTTGGCATTTAGGTTTTCCCTTATTGTTCTGGATTGTAGCTGGAATTGTATCCATTTTACCCGCAGTCAACAAAAGCATTGTTATTTTTGAATTAATTAGAATGCTACGAATGGCTATTTTTTTTATAGCTGTATTTTTTCTTGTGGAAGGATATGAAGACATTCGTTTCGTAGCTGCTTGTCTCGTAGCTGCTTTAGCCATTCAGACTATCCTGGTATTTGGAGAATATGTCCTTTGTGATCCTTTGTTCAGATTACCAGGTGAGGGTCGTGAAGCTGATACCATAGGCGAACTTATAAGGCCTGGTGGTACCATGGGCCATTCTAGCAATTTTGCTAAATTAGCATCTCTTGGGTTACCTATTTGTTTTGCTTATATATTCGTTGTTCGTAAAAATATATGGCGAATAGTTTTAGGTGGAACCTTGATAGCAGTTTTAATGGCTTTAATTTTAACCGTTTCTCGTGCTGGAATAGCTGCTTCTTTTTTTGGATTAACCTGGGTTTTTATAATATTAGGAAAAAATGTAAGAAATAAGAAGAGAATTATTTTAATATCATGGATTATATTGTCTGTTGGAATTGGATCATCCTGGTATTTAGGTGGAAATCGACTTATCAACCGTATTACTGATGATAGAGGTTCGGCTCGAAGCAGACTACCACAGTTTTCAGTCGCTTGGAACGTCATTAAAGTACACCCATTTATTGGTGTCGGGCTTAATAATTATACATTAGTTGCTCCTGATTATGATCTAACTCCAACGACAATATCAGTTGTTTTTCCCCACCCTGTTCATAACATTTATATGTTATATGCGGCAGAAATGGGAATTCCAGGAGCCTTATTTTTTATCTGGTTTTTATTTGCTACATTGACGTTAGCATTTAACCGCAATTCACAGGACATGTTGCCAGCAGATTTGATAATCAGTAAGGCCATTGGAGTTGGAATTATATGCTCATGGTCGCAGGGCTTAATAGATTGGGGTTTTCGTTCTTCAATTGTACATATTTCGTATTTAGCAGTGCTGGCTGGCGCATTAGTTTCGGTGAAATATACCAATCAAAAATATGGTCAAGAAAATATTAATGAAAGATAAAATATTTAAAAAGCTGGTAAAAAGGTCATCTTATGCTTCAACGGGGATTCTGGTTGCACGTTTTTCAGCTGCAATTGCTGGTATTGTATTAGCACGAGCAATAGGTGCCGACCAGTTTGGTGTCTATGCTACAGTATGGGCCCTCGTAAACTTGAGTGCTTCTTTCACCAATATTGGCATTACTTCAGGTCTAGTAAGAGATGGTGCAAGGAGTCCACTCTCCCTTCCAATCCTGTTGGGGAATACCATCCTTGTTAAGGTAACAATAGGTGTTAGCGCTTTAATCATTGCATATTTCTCTAGATCATTAGTTACCAATAATGTGAAAGTGCCAATGCTTTTTTTACCATTAGCCCTAGCAGTATTTTCTACTATTTGTGTAGAACCTTTTTTCGCTGTGCTTTATGTAAAAGGAAAACAAAAAATAGTTGCACTTTTCGAGATAGGAAGAGGAGTAATTTTTTTGTTCGGATTTTTAGTATTGGCAAGTGGCAAATTTGATCTTGCATCATTTGCTTGGTTTCAAGGGCTTTTATATTTGGCAGCACTTTTAATAGTTTGCATTTTCGTAATATCCAAGGTTTCGATTTCTATAAATTTATCAAGTTTAAGAAAACAAGTGACATGTTCGCTTGTGTTTGGAATATCCAGCATTGTATATAGTGTATACTCCCAACTTTCCATTTTACTTTTGTCTCATTTTTGTTTAGAGAAAGAGGTCGGATATTTTGCGGTGGCACTCCGTTTTGTTACAATAATATTTGTGATTGGTGCTGGGATTAAAAATAATGTATTCTTACCATTGCTCTTTAATCTTTATGAAACAAACCGGGAGAAATTTCGCAGTGTTTGTAACTTTATGCAAAAATGTTTCATCCCGCTTGGCATTTTTGCAGCAGCTGCTCTTTATGTCTGCTCAGACGCTCTTATAATGATTTTACTGGGAGAAGAATATCGTCAATCGGTTGGAATTCTCCGAATACTATGTTGGACAATTGCCCTTCATTTCGGAGTCATCCCTATCGATGCTGCTTTTACAACAGCTAATAAAATGTGGACAAAGATAGCTCTTCAAATATGTGTCACTTTTATTGGTGTAATTATTGGACTAGTAGCGATTAGAAATTATGGTTCTATTGGGGCAATCTTTACAGAGTTAACTATAAGTTTATCCTTAATGTTATTATTTGTTCCTTTTGGGTATCGAGAGAATCTCATCGAAATGTCTGGTATAAAAAGAATTATTCTACCAGTTGGGATTTCCCTTGGATTTAGTATTTTAATTACGGAAATATTACCACAAGCATATTTTCAGCGGCCATCTTTGTTTTTTATTGTAAGTCTATTAGTATTAGGACCTACAGTTTTAAAAATTTCACGTGATTATTCTCTGGGTTTGGAGTTGGAAAGAAAGATCCGATAATTCTTTTCACATATTTTCGACCTTTATTAAACATTTGTAAATACAAATTTTTTTGATTCAAAATCACCAGCAAAGTTTATTAAGGTATATGCTTGAGTATTTTTTTTATTTTTACCAATTATCTTTTGAATTGTTTAGAGATGAAAGAACTTGGGACAACAGCATATCCCCAAAAAAATACTGAGGAATTAAGGAATAATCAAATATGAGAATCGCTTTGTTTGTATTTGGTGTATTGGAATATTCTGTCGCTCTTGCCAATGCATTATCAAAATATTGCCAAGTTGATTTTTATTGCAGTAATTATTATGCTAAAAACAGGGATTCAACTATTTTGGATGTGTTAGACGATAAGGTAAATATTATTGTTTATGGTGATTACAGAATAAGAGATATTAGAAATATATATATTTATTACAAATTATACGGAAGAATTAAAAAGGGAAAGTATGATTTAATCCATCTTCAGGATGAAGGAATACTTTGGTTGTTAATGTATAGAAAAATGTGGAAGAAAATCCCTTTAATACATACTGTTCACGATCCATATCAGCATCCTGGACTGCCTTTCATGATTAGTTTGTACCAGGACACAATGCAAAGAATATTTGTG
>Ga0114922_10000563_pt1 | contig 35464 bp, 26 predicted proteins | sample AartaG_FD_100975 | JGI IMG/M metagenome (GOLD analysis project Ga0114922, IMG submission 100975) | Deep subsurface microbial communities from Aarhus Bay to uncover new lineages of life (NeLLi) - Aarhus_00045 metaG | ecosystem: Environmental > Aquatic > Marine > Oceanic > Sediment | place... | reverse complement strand
GGGCCGGGCAAGGCTTCGCGCAGCTCCGGGCCGCTCTCCTGGGCTGCCACGGTGAGAGCCCGTAGCTGCAGCTCGACGGCCTGTCGGGCCGCCGCGAACGCGTCCAGATAGTCCTTCAGGGAGGCGGCGTAGTTCTCCGCCTTTTGCTGGTTGCGCGCGGACGCTGCCAGGCTGTCGCTCTTCTTCAGGGCGTCGGCCATCTCGCGTTCCCACATGATCTTCGCGGTGTTGCGGTCGAGCACGGCGAACACATAGTGAGTCTCGGTCAGGGGATCCTCCCAGTGCTCGGGCGCGCGCACCGCGACGAGATCCGCACTCGTGAATTCAAGCTCCCTGGGATCGAGCGTCCGCGCGTTCAGGGTCAGGGGGACCTCGTCTGCGGATTCGGCCACTTGACTGACAGTGCGTCCGAGGGTCCCCTGGATGAGGGAGCCCAGTTCATCTCGCGCCGAGCGTTCGGCGTCCGGCTGATCTTCACCCACGCCGATGGCGCAGAGGAAACGCTCGGGCGGATAGGTGTCATGACGGCCGGCCTCCAGCCACGCCGGCGGGCGCTGCTCGGTCGGCGTCTCCTCGGTGACCGTGCGAGTACGTGCCGCCTCCCTGAGGTTCTCACGCAGTCTCCGGGCCAGGAAGGCTCCCAGCTCGGCCGTGACCTCCTCCGGAGGCGCCCCGAACGGGTTGAGGTAGTCCAGACTGGCGCGCGATCGGTGCAGTATTTCGTCGTTGACCACGGCAAGCGACAGGCGGTACAGAACGTAGACCTTCTGTCCCGGCCCCTCCCACGAGTCCTGGGGGACGGCTCGGCGCACGATGACGGCTGCAACGTCCTCCGCCAGGGCCGCGATGAACTCCTGACACATCGGCTCCGAAGGCGACGGGTAATCGTCCCGGTCCTCCGCGAAGGCCGTCAGCACCTCCCGCGCGTACTCGGACAGGGCCGCGGCCAGCTTCTGACGTGCCATTCTGGCGGCTTCCGCGCCAGCGTCCGGGACCGTCGGGCCCGGAGCGGCAGAACTGACCGCCAAGATGAATCGGGCTTGCTGCTCGGCACCGGAGAGTTCGGCGACCCACGCGGGTTGCTCCGCAGAAGGGCGTCCCGGCCCGCCTGCGCACCCAAGAGTGCCAACAATCCACAGCGTCATCAGGGCGATCGCGCCGCGCTTCACTCCGGACCTCCTTCCTGGGACGACCGTCGCCGCCTTGGTTCAACGGGTGTACGGCCTCGCCGCCCGAATGATATACAATCCGGTCCGGGAAGGTCAAGGCTTTGGCGCTCGGGCGGCTGGTGCTCTGCCCGAGGTTTGCCCGAAAAGCGCTTTGTGGTAGGATGCGCCGGACTTGCGCATACACTCCCCCGTCTCGCGCGAAACTGGGAGCAGAAGTCATGGCGGATCTCGTGACGCTTCCCGACGCCAGGACCCCAGGCGGCGCGTTCCTGATTGTGGTCGCGTTCGCCGTGCTTCTCAGCGGCATCGGCGTGCGCGACGCGGCTTGCGAGGATGGACAGCCGGCAGAGCAGGTATCAGCGGCGCTCCAGGCGATTCGGCCCCAGCATCCCTACCTGTTCGTCACCGCAGACGACGTCGTGCGACTGAGGACACGTGCCGCGGATTCTGAGACCTTGCGGAACATGCTGGAGAAACTGCGCGAACGGGCCGAACGGATGCTCGGAAAGCCGCCGGTTCAACGCACGCCGGACAGGCGCTCGACCATACTCGGCGTCAGCCGGCGATGCTTGGACCGCGTACGCACCCTGGGCCTGCTGTTCATGCTGACCGGCGAAGAACGTTACGCCGAACGCGCCAAGCAAGAGATGTTCGCGGCCGCTGCGTTTACGGACTGGCACCCGGCGCACTTTCTGGACACTGCGGAGATGTCGCACGCCCTTGCTGTCGGGTATGACTGGCTGTATCCGTGCCTCTCGCCGCAGGAGAGGGACGCCATCGTCTCTGCCATCGTGCAGAAGGGCCTTGAGCCGTACCTGGAGGGCTGCAAGAGGAACGTCTGGTGGTCCAGGACGCGCTATAACTGGAACCAGGTCTGCCACGGCGGCTGCGGGATAGCGGCCCTGGCCATTGCGCATGACCGGCCGGACGTGGCCGAAGCCGTGCTCCGCAACGCCGTCGGCGGCATACCCGTCGCGATGGCAAGTTATGCGCCGGACGGCGGATGGGGCGAGGGTCCGGGCTACTGGCACTATGCGACGAGCTATACGGTCGGATTTCTCGCGTCCCTTTACACGGCGCTCGGCACGGACTTCGGGCTGTCGGAGCTGCCGGGCTTCTCGGAGGCCGGGGGTTTCCGTCTGCACTACGTGGGTCCGACGGGCTTCACCTTTAACTTCGCCGACGCGGGGAAGTGGGCGGGCAGCGCTCCCGAGATGTTCTGGCTGGCCCGTCGCTTCAAGCGGCCGACGTATGCCACCTACGAACAAGGCCAGTGGTGGCGGGGCGACCCGATGGCCCTCATATGGTTTGTGTTGCCGGAGGAGATGCCGGTCGTCGACGAGCCGCCGCTCTGTGCCTTCTTCAGCGGCGTCAACGTAGCCTTCCTGCGGAGTGGGTGGGATCGGGACGCCATCTTCGTGGGCTTCAAGGGGGGCGACAATCGCGTCAACCACGGCCACCTCGACCTGGGCACCTTCGTTCTGGACGCGGAAGGAGTCCGCTGGGCCATGGACCTTGGCGGCGGTGACTACGCGCTGCCGGGCTACTTCGGCGGTAAGAGGTGGACTTACTACCGGATGCGAACCGAGAGCCATAATGTTCCCTGCTTCGGCGGGCAGAATCAGGATACGAAGGCGACTGCGCCCATCACGGCTTTCCACTGCTCGCAGGGCGCGGCGTTCGCCGTCTGCGACCTCAGCGGGGCTTATTCCGAGTTCGCCCACAGCGCGCGGCGGGGCGTGGCCCTGCTGGGTGGCTCGGCTGTGCTGGTCCAGGATGAGATACAGTCCAGGGAAGGCGCACCCGACCTGCAGTGGGGCTTCGTAACCGAGGCCGACGCCCGGCTCGAGGGGGCGACAGCGCTGCTGGAGAAGGACGGCAAGACGCTCGAAGTCGTGGTGCTGGAGCCGGCCGGCGTGCGGTTCGAGTCGGCCTCCACTCGGCCTCCTGAGCCGCAGAACCAGAACGAAGGGAGCCGGCGGGTGGCCTTCCGCCTCCCGTCGGCACGCCGCCCTATCCGGATTGCGGTCGTCTTCCAGCCGGGCCGTGCAGAGGCGCCCGCGCCCTCGATTGCTCCCCTGTCGGCGTGGTCCGGGGAATAGAGCCATCGGGCCCGCCACGGTTTGACGCGGCCGCTCGGTCCGGGTATAGTGGGGCGACGGTTGACGCGGTTTGCTGGGGTTAGCGCAAGATAAGGCGAGTGCAATGGATACACGCAAGGCGTTGGCCGTTCTGGGCGCCTTGGTGGCATGGCTTCCTGGCGCGATTGCAGCTGATCAAGCGCTGGTCGACGAGCCGGGGGCGGAGTTTCGCGCGGCCTTCGCAGACGGCGTGGAGCCAGTCCAGAGCGCGCGGATGCTGGTTCGCCTGGTCAAGGAGCATCCGCAGAGCGAATGGGCGGATGACGCGCTTTGGGTCCTGGGTGAGACGGCTCGCCGGCAGAGGCGGCCTGATCGCGTCATCTACTTCTGGCAGTATCTGATGGCCAGGAGGCCCGGCGCGGAGCTCGAGGAGTTCACGCGCTCGTTGGGGCTATACCGGAGGTCGCCTCTGGGCAACATCATGGTGCTCATGGAGGCGGAGGGAACGGCATACGTGCCCGACGGCAAGGGCATCCCCGAGGGACGGAGCTTCTTCGTCGCCAAGCCGTTCAACGCAGTGCCGATGTCGGTCTGGGACGAGCTTGGGCGCTCCTACCTGACGCTCGGCAAGCCGGCGGTGGCACTGAAGGCTTACCAGAGGGCGCTTGCCTGCGCTCCGGAGCGGGGCCGGTGGAAAGACACGTATCGCGTACGGATCCAGAAGCTGGAGAGCCGGCTTGAAGCCACCCGCGCGAGGGCATCCGGGGGAGAGCCTGACGAGTTGCCGGCCGGCTCCACCGAACAGACCGGAGCGCCGAGCGAGCATGAGCAGCGACCCGTGGCCGCACGGACGAGTACTGACTGATCTGCCTGTCCCCGTCGTTCTGGCGAGCTCCTCGCCCACGCGCGCCGAGCTGTTGGCTCGGCTCGTGCCGGACTTCGAGACCCTGAGCCCCGCGGTCGACGAAGAAGGGGTGGCAGTGGACGATCCGCGGGAACGGGCCCTCAGACTTGCCGAAGCGAAGGCGCGCGACGTCACGAGGAGACGGCCGGATGCCCTGGTCATTGCGGCCGACACACTGGTGGCCTGCTGCGGCCGGACGATAGGCAAGCCGGCCGACCGTGAGGACGCCGTTCGGATCCTCGAGGAACTGACGACGCACCTTCATAGCGTGATCACGGCGGTCTGGCTCATCACGCCGGACGGAAGGGAACGTTCCTGCTGCGTAGGCGCGGATGTGCGCATGCGCCCGATGACGGGGAGCCAGATCGAGGACTACCTGGAGGGCTTCGACGTACTGGACAAGGCCGGCGCATACGCTCTCCAGCCGAACGATCCACACGTGGAGGAGCTCCGGGGCAGCATCACGGCCGTGATGGGGCTGCCTCTGGATGAGTTACGGGACATGATGCGCGGTCTGTACCCGGAATGTGGAGAGGGCGAGTGAGTCTCCACCGCTTCAACTGGGTGATCGAGGGCGAGCTGGCGGCCATGGCCATGCCCGACGGCAGGCCCGGCGACCTTCAGGAGTTGACAGACCGCGGCGTGGGTGCGCTGGTGAACCTGAGCGAGTGGGCCTGGCCCAACGACCTGATAGCTGAGAGCGGCCTGGTCTACATCCACCTGCCGGTGCCGGACTTCGCCCCGCCGCAGCCGGACCAGGTGGATCGATTCGTCAGTTTTTGCGACGAATGCATCGCCGGGGACAGAGCGGCGGCCGTGCACTGTATCGCCGGCCTGGGACGGACCGGCACTATGGTAGCCTGCTACCTCGTCCATCGTGGTATGGCACCGCAGAAAGCGATAGAGGAGATCCGGCGGGTGCGTCCCGGCTCCATCGAGACTCCGAGCCAGGAGAGGGCGGTCCACGAATACGCGAAGCGGCGTCGGTGGGGCGGGCCAGGGCCGGAGCGGATGTGCTGAGGCGCCTGCCACGCTCGCCTCGCCTTGGTTGAAAGCGATGCCGGGAATGACCTAGAATGCGCGTATCTCCCCCGCCTGTTCCGGGGCCAATCTCCATCCTGCAGGGCCGGCGTGAATGGCTGAAGACTTCACCGTAGCAGTCTGTGCTCCCGACGCGGACGGGCTGGTCGCCGGGGCGCTGGCCGGGCGCGCCGCCGGAGACCGCACCGAGGCGATGGTCTTTGAGTCGGAGCGCCTGGCTGCCTTCTTCGAGCCGGATGTCCAGCAGAGGCTGCCTCGCGTCTACGACCTGGTGCTGTGCGGACCGGAGGTGTGCCACTCCGACTGGGACGGCAGGCTCGTTCGTCCGCGCTTGATGGACGCCCTGCGGGCCTTTGTCGGTCGGATCCGCTGGTACAGCCGGCACCAATGGGAGCCTGAGGACCTGCGTGCCGTCGGTCATCTGGCGGGCGAGGAGAACCTGGTCGTGCGCGAAGGCGCTCGCTCGGTCGCCATGCTGGTCGCCGAGGAGCGATTCGGCCCGGACGACGAGTACGAGCAGTCGCTGGCCCGTTTCGCGGCTGGCGACCTCCAGGAACGCGAACGCGAAGCCTGGGGCGACCAGCTCGCAGGGGTCCTCACCGCTCTGAAGGCGAGTCCGTCGGCGATGGCGGACGCCATCGGGATGCTCATGGAGGGCAAGGTGCAGGAGCTGATACGGCGCCACGGCGACCTGGCCGAACGCACCGAAGAGGACAATCGCTGCTTTGCACGCACGCAGGCGGACGAGCCGCTGCGAATGGGCGAGGCGAAGCTGGTCTTCTTGAGCTTGCCGGCCGCCAGACATCCGTTTTGGGCGGAGATCAGCCAGTATGCCCGTCAGGAAACCGGTGCCGACGCTTCGCTCTGCCATCTGGAGGGTCGGCCCGCCATGGTGCTGAGTGCCGCCCCGGACACGCGATTTGACCTGCGCGCCTGGGCTCGTTACGTTACGGATCTCTTGCCGGGCGCGCAGAGCGTGAAGCCGGGGCCCCATGTTGTTCCGCTCGTCGTACGAGGACTTGAAGGAGACCCGGGGCTGAAGGACGAGGTCCTGCGCCTGCTGGAGGGCGGAGCCCATCTGCTGAGAGGCTGACGGGCCCGTCAAGGCTCCGTTCGCCGGCAATTCTCCGAACTAGCAGAGGAATACCGATGAAAGCTGCTGTGCTGGAAGGCGTCAACGAGATCGCGCTGCGGGAGGTGGATACCCCCGTTTGTGAGCCGGACACCATCCTCGTTCGCGTCAACGCATGCGCGGTGTGTGGCACGGACGTCAAGGCCCTGCGCCACGGCCACCAGATGGTCAAGCCGCCCATCGTGCTCGGGCATGAGCTGGCGGGCACCATCGTTGAGGTGGGGGACCAGGTCCAGGGCTGGTATGACAGCGAGCGAGTCACCGTTGCCTCGGCCGTGCCGTGCGGCAAGTGTTACTACTGCCAGAGAGCGCAGAGCACCGTCTGCCAGAACATTCTGGACATCGGATCGAGCTGGGACGGCGCCTTTGCGGAGTACCTGCTCGTGCCTGCCGCGGCGGTGCGGAACGCCTGCGTCAACAGGATACCTGACGGCGTGAGCGCGGCGGCGGCCGCCTTGACGGAGCCGCTGGCTTGCTGCGTGAATGCCCAGGAGATGCTTGGGGTCGGCCCGGGCGATTCGGTGCTCGTGATCGGCACGGGAGCCATCGGCTGTTTGAACGCCATGCTGGCGCGGGCCCTCGGCGCCACCAACGTCATCATGGCCAACCGCTCAGCGCACCGGCTGGAGCTTGCGCGTGTGGTCCAGGCCGATCACTACGTCAATACCTCGGAGGAAGACCTGAAGGAGTGCGTCCTCGGCGTCACGGACGGTCGGGGGGCGGACGTGGTGATCGTCGCCTGCGCGTCGGGCGAAGCCCAGGAGGAATCGGTCGCCCTGGCGGCGCCGCGGGCGCGCATCAACTTTTTCGGTGGCCTGCCGCGCGGCAGCTCCGCCATCGCGTTCGACAGCAACCGCCTGCACTACGAAGAGCTGGCCCTGGTCGGCAACCACGGGTCGACGCCGTACCAGAACTACAAGGCGCTGCAACTGATCGCCTCCGGCCTGGTGCCGACTGAGAAGATCATCACCCACCGGCTCGGCCTGAACCGGATCGAGAAGGCCATAGACACGGCCGAGAGCAAGCAAGGACTGAAGGTTCTGGTGGAGTGCGGCCAGTAGCACACGGCCGCCGTCCGCAGGGCAAGGGAGTCCACGCATGAGCGCATCATCAGCCATCAAGCGAATCGGCGTCCTGACCGGCGGAGGGGACTGTCCCGGCATAAACGCTGTCATTCGGGCCGTCGTCAAGACGGGTCTGCTCGACTACGGCTTCGAAGCCGTCGGGATACTCGATGGCTACGAAGGGCTGGTCAAGGACAGAATGGTCGAGCTCGGCTACGAGGACGTGAGCGGCATACTGACAGTCGGCGGCACGATCCTGGGCACCTCGAACACGGCGCATCCTTTCGAGTACGTCGAGCACGGTGGGCAGGCCGAGGACGCGCGTGACGTGTCCGACCAGTGCGTGACGAACTTCGAGAAGGCCGGCCTGGACGTCCTGTTCTGTATCGGCGGGGACGGCACCCTCAGCATCGCCCACCAGCTCGCCGCCAAGGGACTTCCCGTCGTCGGCGTGCCGAAGACGATCGACAACGACATCTGCGGCACGGACGTCACGTTCGGATTCGACACCGCCGTGCAGATCGTGACCGAAGCGATCGACCGCCTGCACACCACGGCTATGTCGCACCACCGCGCGATGGTCATCGAGACGATGGGGCGCTATGCCGGATGGCTGGCGCTGGTCGGGGGGATGGCAGGCGGCGGAGACATCATCCTCATTCCCGAGATCCCCCATCACATGGAGGTCGTCTGCGAGGCGGTGGGGGGCCGCAGCCGCCGGGGCAAGCGCTTCAGCCTCATCGTGGTTGCCGAAGGCGTGAAGCGGCCTGAAGGCGGATACGTCCTGCGTGGGCGAGTGGAAGAAAGCCACGAGAAGATACGGCTCGGCGGCATCGGCGTCTGGCTCGCGAACGAGGTCCAGGAGCGCACGGGCGTGGTGAGCCGGGCCGTGGTGCTCGGTCACGTGCAGCGGGGCGGCTCGCCGACCGCATTCGACCGTGTGCTGGCCACGCGCCTCGGACGGGAAGCCGTCGTACAGGCGGCCGAGGGCAGGTTTGACGTGATGGTCGGCGTGCAGGGCCGGGACATCGTGCCCGTGCCGCTGGCTGACGTGGCCCAGAAGCAGCGCCTTGTCACGGCGGACTCGCAGGTGCTTCACGCCGCCCGATCCGTCGGCACCTGCTTCGGGGATGAGTGAGGAAGAAGGCGGCCTGTTCCCTGCTTCCCATTCAAGGACTTCAACACATGCTGGACATCAACCTCATCCGGGAGCGTCCGGACTTCGTCAAGGACGGCATGCGCAAGGTCGGCGAGGACCCGGCGATCATCGACCGCGCCCGCGACCTCGACGCCCGCTGGCGGGAGGCCGTTGCGGAATCGGAGAAGCTCAAGGCCGAGCGGAACCGGGAATCCAAGGCCATCGGCAGCATGGAAGAAGGCCCGGATCGGGACGATCTGATCGCCCGGATGCGCGAGGTCGGCGACAGGATCAGGGAGCTGGACGCAGAGGCGGCGGGGCTCCGGGAGAAGCTGGACGGCGTGATGCTCCGCATCCCCAACATCCCCCACGAGGACGCGCCGCTCGGGGCGGACGAGAGCGAGAACGTCCTGGTGAGCACGGAGGGCGAATTGCCCCAGTTCGACTTCGAGCCGAAGCCGCACTGGGAGCTGGGCCCGGAGCTCGGCATACTGGACTTCGAGCGCGGCGTCAAGTTGAGCGGCTCCCGGTTTTACGTGCTGATGCGCGATGGGGCCAGGCTCCAGCGCGCACTCATCAATTACATGCTCGAAGTCCACGTCGAGAGGTACTTCTACACGGAAGCCTACCCGCCCTTCGTGGTGAGCGAGAAGTGCCTGGTCGGAACGGGCAACCTGCCGAAGTTCCAGGCCAACCTCTACCATGACGTGGAGGACGACCTGTGGCTCATCCCCACCGCCGAGGTGCCGCTGACGAATCTTCACCGCGAGGAGATTCTCGACGAGGCTGACCTGCCCAGGTGCTACGCCGCCTACACGGCCTGCTTCCGGCGCGAGAAGATGAGCGCCGGCAAGGACGTGCGCGGAATCAAGCGCGGCCACCAGTTCGACAAGGTCGAGCTGATGAAGCATGTCCGCCCCGACAGGTCCGACGAAGAGCTCCAGAAGCTCATCGCCGATGCCGAATCCATCTGCCGGGACCTCGGCTTGCCGTACCGCCTCAAGGAGATGTGCACCGGGGACCTGAGCTTCGTGGCGTGCCGCAAGTTCGACATCGAGGTGTGGGCCGCCGGATGCCAGGAGTGGCTGGAGGTAAGCTCGTGCAGCAACTTCCGCGACTTCCAGGCCCGCCGCGCCAACATCCGCTACAGGCCGGCCGGAGGCGGGGGCACGGAGTTCGTCCACACGCTGAACGGCTCGGGCCTGGCACTGCCCAGGACCGTCATAGCCGTGCTCGAGAACTACCAGCAGGCCGACGGCACGGTCGTTGTGCCCGAGGTCCTGCGCCCGCACATGGGCGGACAGAAGGTCATCGCGCCAGCGTAAGATGATAGGCGGCACGACCATCTCCGGCTTCGTCATCACGTACAACGAAGAGGCCGCCATTCGCGACTGCCTGGAGAGCATGAAATGGGCGGACGAACTGGTGGTCGTGGATTCGTTCAGTCAGGACGCCACGGTCGGAATCGCCCGCGAGTATACCGACAAGGTCATCCAGCGCGAGTTTGCGGGTTACGTGCCCCAGACGCGCTTCGCCTTCGAGCAGACCACCTGTGACTGGGTCCTGTGGCTTGACGCGGATGAGCGCCTGAGCGACCGGGCCGTCGCCGAGATCCAGGAAGCGTTCGAGCAGCCGGGCGAAGGCGCGTGCGACGGATTCTCCTTGCCGCGCAGGACCCACTTCCTGGGCCGCTGGATCATGCATGGCGGCTGGTATCCGCAGCGTAAGCTGCGCTTGTTCCGGCGCGCGGCGGCCAGAATCGCCGGCGAGCAAATCCATCCCGAAGCGGTTGTCCCCGGCCCCGTGCGGAGGCTGAAAGGCGACATATTGCACTTCAGCTTCCCGGGGGGCATCATGGACTACGTGGAGCGTTCGCGGAAGTACGCGGAGATAGCGGCGCGGGAGCGCTTCGCGAAGGGCAAGAAGGTGGGGGTGGCGGGCCTGCTGCTCCGGCCACCGATGGCTTTCCTGCAGGGCTACGTGCTGCGGCTCGGCTTCCTGGACGGGGTCCCCGGCCTGGCGGTGGCTGCCGGCAGGGCATACCACAAGTTCATGCGCGACATGCGCTTGTGGGAACTGGCCAGTAAGGGGGAGTAGAAAGGCGTCGGCCTGCCTGCGCGATGTCGCCGCTGCCGGGCCGCGAGGCGGGGTGTCGGCGTTCCTCTTGCCGGAAGGCACTCGCCCTCTATAATGTGGGCCGTTTGTGACGGGGCGCAAGGGGAGAGTCAGGTGAAGATCAGCTCCATCCTGAAGGGCCCGCGACGCGTGCGGCGTATGGGCCACATCGCCCGCAGGGCGGCGGTGCACGGTCTGGGCTTCCTGCTGGGGCGCATGGACCTGCAGCGCTACGTGCCGCGGTGGCTGCGGCTGCGGCGGGTGGCCGGGGAGGTCCGTCCGGAAGAGCTGCCGGTCCGCTTCGCGGCCGTGCTGGAGGAGCTGGGGCCGACCTTCGTGAAGTTCGGCCAGATGCTATCGACCCGGCCCGACATTCTGCCCGACGAGTACATCCGCGAGCTGGAACGCATCTGTCACCACGTGGCTCCGTTCTCCGGCGAGGTCTCGCGGGCCATCCTGGCCGAGGACCTGGGGGCGCCGCTGGAGGAGTGCTTCGCGGAGTTCAAGGACGAGCCGCGCGGCAGCGGCTCCATTGCTCAGATCCACGACGCCACGCTGCGGGACGGCACGCCGGTCGTGGTGAAGGTGCGCCGCCCACGCATCCAACAGGTCATCGAAGACGACGTAGCCATAGTAACGTTTCTGGCGGCTCAGGCGGATCGCGTCGAGGAGTTCCGGGCCCTGCGGCTGCCGATGCTGGCCGACGAGTTCGCCAGGGCCATCAATCGGGAGCTGGACTTCATCGCCGAGGCGGCCTACACGCACAAGTTCCACGAGAGCTTCAAGGACGACGCGCGGATCGAGATCCCTGAGGTGGTATGGGACTACACGACGGAGCGCGTGCTGACCATGCGGCGCCTGGAGGGCACGCACCTGAGCGAGGCGCTGGGCCGCGACCACGTCCCCGGGGACCGCAGCGAGATTGCCCGCACGATCATGGACGCCTACCTGCGGCAGTTCTTCATCATGGGGGTCTTCCACGGCGACCCCCATCCGGGCAACATCCTGGTGACGCGCGACGGGCGCGTGGGCCTTCTGGACTTCGGCCTGGTGGGAAACGTCAACGCCCGGCTGCGCCGCAACCTGGGCGTCTGCCTCATGGCGCTCGGCAACGGGCAGTTCGAGCTGGTCGCGGAGGTATTGACTGAGATCGGGCGGCTGCCCGATGACACCCAGGCCGAGGAGCTGCGCGGCGAGCTGGTCTCGCTGCTGGATCGGCATAGCAGCGTGCCGCTGGAGAAGCTGGACTTCCAACGTTCGTTCCAGGACGTCATGCGCGTTATCCGGAAGTACAAGGTGGAAGTCCCGCGGGACTTCGTCCTCATGGGCAGGGCGTTGGTCGTCATCAGCGGCATAGTCACCCGGCTGGACCCCGGCCTGAACGTGGCCTCGCTGGCTGCCCCCTACGGCGGGAAGCTCCTGCGGCGGAAGCTGTCCCCCGCCGGGATGCGGCGCAGCCTGACCACGGGAGGGTACCATCTGGGCAGCCTGGTGACGGACGGCCCGCGCGAGGTCCGCCGGCTGATGCAGAAGCTCCAGAGAGGGCTCTTCGAGTTCACCATCCGCCACGAGGGATTCGAGAAGGGCCTGACGGAACTCGACCAGACCGGCAACCGCCTCTCGCTCAGCATCATCCTGGCGGCCATCATCCTGGCGTCCTCTGTCCTGCTGGAGGCGGAGGTCGGCGCCATCAGCGTGTTCGGCTCGCGTGTCAGCGTACTCGGCTTGCTGGGATTCCTCTTCGGTCTGGTGCTCGGCGTTTGGCTAGTAGTGGGCATCTTGCGGTCGCGGCGCGTTTAGGGTCTACTACTGTAGGCATCGGGGATTCCTTGGCAGCTTCCGAAAGGGAGAGAGCAGAATGGCCGGTTACTTCGAGAGATTGCTGACCGACGGCTCATCCGATCTGTACGAGGACGAGTATGAGATCAGCAGCGACAACTTCCCGTCCATGGGGGGGCCGGACTGGTGTATCAGCAAGCTTAGGCTCAAGGGCGGTAAGCAGCACGGCGTCGACGTGGTCGCGATCGAGAACGGCTGCCTGAGCGTGGTCGTGTGTCCCACGCGGGGGATGGGAATCCTGGAGGCCTTCACGGAGGAGGTGATGCTGGGCTGGGATAGCCCCGTCAAAGAGGTCGTGCACCCGGCCTACGTGGCCGAGGAATCGCGCGGCCTGCTGGGGTGGCTCGAGGGGTTCACCGAGCTGGTATGTCGGTGCGGCCTGGCCTATCACGGCGCGCCGGGCGAGGACGTGGTCCTGAGCAACACCGGCGCAGAGACGCGGATCAAGCTGCCCCTGCACGGCACGATCGCGAATACGCCGGCATCCAGAGTCGCCGTGATGGTCGATCTGGAGCCGCCCCACACGTTGTCCGTCGCCGGGGAGATGTACGACACACAGATGTTCGGTTCCTGCTACCGCCTGCTGTCCACGGTCTCGACCGTTCCGGGTTCCTCGGAGTTCACTGTCAGTGACGTGGTTGAGAACCTGGGCGGAACGAACTCGGAGCTGGAGCTGCTCTATCACTGCAACTATGGACCGCCCGTGCTGGGCGAGGGCGCACGCCTGCTGGCGCCGGCGAGCTTCGTCTGCCCGCGCGACGCGGAGGCGCAGAAGGGCATGGCGGCGTGGGGAACGTACGGGCCTCCCCGGACCGGCTTCGCCGAACAGTGCTACTTCCTGCGCATGCATGCCGATGGGCAGGGGCGAACGCTGGTGGCGCTGGTGGACCCGGAGAAGAAGCTGGCAGCCACGGTCCGCTATTCGGTCGAGCAACTGCCCGCCTTCACCATCTGGCGCAACACGGCAGCGGAAGCCGACGGCTACGTCACCGGCCTGGAGCCGGGCACCGACTATCCGAACCAGCGCGCCTTCGAGAGGCAGAAGGGGCGAGTGATCGAGGTGCCGCCCGGGGGCACCTACGAGACGCAGCTAACCTTTGGTCTGGTTACGGGCGCCGAGCAGGTGGCGGAGCTGGAACGGGAGGTGGCTTCTCTGGCCGAAGGCAAGGAAAGCGCCACCGCCGAGGAGCCGCATCCGGATTATTGCCCGCCGTAGGGACCCGGCACTGGCTACCGTACGGCCAACTGCCCGAGGACGCGAACTCATGTTCAAGAAGCTGCGCAGGCAGATCGAGGAGATCCGCTGGGAGAATGCGGCGAATCCCTCCCGCTGGGTGCGATTCGTGCAGCACCAGGTGCGGCTCTACTTCTACATCCTGCGCGAACTCGTGCGCAATCGATGCCCCCAGCAGGCCGCCGCCCTGACGTTCACCACGCTTCTCTCGCTGGTGCCTCTCTTTGCCGTGGCGTTCTCTTTCTTCAGGGGTTTCGCGGCGCTCGAGGACGTCGAGGGCAAGGCGCAGGACGCCATCTTCAGCACGTTGCTGGCTGGCCCGCTGCTCGAGCAGAGAAGCCCGCAGGAGACGAGGGAGGCGGCCCCTCCGGGACAACCGGCTGAGACGGCACGTATTCCGGTTGAGGAGATGCTGTCCGAAGCGGATGCTCGGCCACGCTACGCGGGTGTAGGTGCTGCCCTGGCCCTTTACTCACAGGCACTGGCCCGCGGCGCGGATGCCGCGCAGGTACGGGAAGGGATGAGCACTTTGCGATTGGCGGCCGTGCCTTCCCTCTCGCGGCAATTCAGCCAGATGACGGTTGACGCCCTGGACGCGTACTTCCGGGCTGCAGGCGTGCGCCGCGCCACCGCGCCGGTGCCGGACGAGGTGCTGGCCGACGCGGAGCGCAGCTACTCCACCGGCCTGGCCCACCTCAGAGGGCGGGAGTACGCCAGGGCACTAGACGAGTTCGGTCTTGCCGAGAACATGGGGTACCCCGCCCTGAAGACGCGAGGGGCTCGGGCCGAGGTGCGCGTGGCCATGGCCGACGCGGCGACAGAGGGAAACGATCACGCTGCCGCCGCCGAGCAGTACCGGGCCGCCCTGGCCGACTACTGCGATGCCATTGTGCTGGCCGGCCCGGCCGGCTCCGACAACCAACTGGGGGACCTTGCCGGCCGCCATGCACGGGTCCTCAAGAAGCTCGGCACGGCCTTGTTCGAGTCGGGCAAGAGCAAGGTGGAGGTCTATCCGTCGCTCCAGCAGTCAGGAGCGCCGAACGCCGGGGAAACGCTTGCGGCAGCCGTGGCGGAGTTGGGGGAGGCGGCGGCCACCCTCGAGCACTCGAGCGAGGTCCACGCCTGGCTTGCCAAGGCGCTGTGGGCCGCAGGACAGACCGACGACGCACGCCAGCAGTATGAGATAGCCATCGAGAAGAGCAACGAGGTGGCGGCACGCGGCATCAGCCTGGCCGTGGCCGACTACATGCGGCTGTTCATCGACAAGGTCGGGCGCGCCGAGATCGGCGTGCTGGGCATCCTGTTTCTCCTGGTCACGGCAACGTCGCTGCTCAGCACGATCGAGAAGACCTTCAATCTCATATGGCAGGTGGGCCAGAGCCGCCCCTTCTGGATCAGATTCACGTCGTACTGCACGCTCATCTGGTTGGGGCCGGTGCTGATAGGGGCGTCCCTGTGGGTGCGGGAAGGGCTGGCCGGCTACATCCAGGCCGGGCTGGGCAACCTGCCGATCCTCGGCCATGCCGTGGGGATCCTGACTACCGTGGGCGAGCATGCGCTGCCGTTCCTGACGACCTGGCTGGTGTTGGTGGCGCTCTACAAGTTCCTGCCCCACGCGCACGTCGGGTTCACCGGCTCGGCGTGGGGGGCATTCCTGGGCGCCGTGTTGCTGCACGGTGCGCGCCCCCTGTTCGCGCTGTACGTGTTGAAGGCGATCCGGTACGAGAAGATCTACGGCTCGCTGGGGGCGATCCCGCTCTTCCTGCTCTGGCTCTGGCTGCTCTGGCTCATCGTGCTCTTTGGGGCGGAGGTAGCCTTCACGATCCAGAACGTGGGACTGCTGCGCTACCGCGACAAACTCCACCGGCTGTCCAGCATCTTCATCGATCGCTATCTGGCCGCCCGTATCATGATGTACGTGGCCCGGGAGTTCTGGGAGACCGGCGAGCCGGTGACCTCCGGCAGGCTGGCGGAGATACTCCAGATCACGCCGGAGGAGGCGTCCGACGCAGCGGGCAGGCTGGTCAGGCTGGGCCTGCTGACGCCCGTGGGCGAGCAACGGGACGAATTCCATCCGGCCCGCGACCTGTCCAAGCTGCGCCTGATCGAAGTGCTGAGCATAACGGACCGGTTCCGAGACGAGTCCCGCTCCGTCAGGCCGGAGGACAAGCCCTACGAGGACAAGCTGGAGCAAGTTTTCCGCTCGGCCATTGAGTCGCAGGGCGAAGCGCTCAAGGAGATGACGTTCCACGACCTGCTGCGGGAAGTCGAGAAGGACCGCAGCAAGTGGCCCTCCCGGGCGCCTTCGCAGCAGCAGTGAGCGCAGGCCTCAGCAGAATACAGATCCCCCGTGCCCGCACTGCGGTCATCGCTGCGGCCGATCAGTCGGCCCCCTGCCCTTCGCGTTCGGGCCTTCGCTCAAGGAAGTTGCGCACGTAGACGTCTTCGCTGGCGCGGACCTCTTCGGGCGTGCCCACGTCGACCACCTTGCCGTCCTTGAACATGGCGATTCTGTCCGCGATGTGCATGCTGCCGGCGACGTCGTGCGCCACCACCACCATCGTTGTTCTGTAAAGGTCCCGGATCCGCAAGACCAGTTCGTCGATGCCGGCGCTGATAATGGGATCGAGGCCGGTGGTCGGTTCGTCGAGGAAGAAGATGCTGGGGTCCAGCGCCAGGGCGCGGGCAAGCCCGGCCCTCTTCTTCATGCCGCCGCTCAGCTCGGCCGGCATCAGTTTCTCGGTGCCTTCCAGCCCGACCTGCCGGAGCTTCAGGCTCACCGTGATCTCGATCACCGGGTCGGCCAGCCTGGTGTACTCCCGCAGGGGGAACGCGACGTTCTCGCCTACCGTCATGCTGTTGAACAACCCGCCGCCCTGGAAGAGCACGCCGACGGACTTGCAGAACTCGCGGTACTCCCCGAAGGACATGTCCGCCAGATTCCGGCCGTTGATCTCCACCGCCCCGGAGAGCGGTTTCTGCAACCCGATCAGGTGCCGCAGGAGGGTGGACTTGCCGCAACCGCTCTGCCCCATGATGACCAGGATCTCCTGGGGCTTGACGGCCAGCGAGACGCCGTGCAGGACCTCCTTCTTCCCGTAGGCGGCCACCAGATCGCGCACGCGAATCATGCGTTCGTTCCCCTCAACCAGTCAGCGAGAGCCCGTCAGAAAGCTCCGAACAGGGCGCCCCCCAACGTGACAACCGGCGACTGCTCCCGATAGGCGTCCACAATGCCCTGGATGTCCTGCATGAGTTGAGCGATCTGTCCGTAGAGCTCATCGCTCATCACCAGCTTGCCGACGGTGCCCCGGCTCTCCGCTATGGCGGCCGTGGTCTCTTGCAGGTCGTCCAGCGCGGACATGAGCCGTTCGTACGCCTCGTCGCTGGCCAGCAGCTTGCCCAGCGTGCCGCCGGTGTCGGTCAGCTTGGCCGAGACCTTTCTTGCGTCGGCCACCAGCAGGCGGACGTCCTGGGCCACGTCCTCGTCCTCCAGCAGCATGGGGAGAGCGCCCTTGCCTTCCTTGAAAAGGGCGGCCGCGTCGCTGATGGTGCCCATGGATTCCTTGACCTGTCCGTACAGTTCTTCGTCAGTCAGCAGCTTGCCGATGGTGCCCTTTCCGTCCGTCAGGTCTTTGGAGACGTTCTTCAGGTTCGCCGTGAGTTCCTTCGCGTCGGCCGTCAGCGTTTCAAGGTCGGCGGCTAGCTGATCGTCCATGACGAGTTTGCCCAACACTCCCTGGCCCTCTTCGAGGCGACCGGCGGCCTTATTCAGGCCGTCTACGGCGCCGCGGACTTTCTCTCCGAATTCCTTGTCTGTCAGGAGCAGCGCCAGCGCTCCCTCGCCCTCCCTGAGGTTCTTCGTAACGGAGGCGATTTCCTCGAACGCTTTGTCGAAACCCTCCTTGACATCGCTCAGCGTGGCCTGCGCCGTCTCGGCCACTTCCGTGAGGCTCGGGGCCACGGCCGTATTGGCCATTTCGTCGCCCTCACTCAGTACGGCTGCGGCCCGGTCGCCCGGCTCGATGGCGATGTAGTTGCCGCCGAAGACGCTGCTCATCTTGATCACGGCCTTGTCGTCGGCCCGCACCTTAATCTCTTTCTTGATCCGCAGCGTCGCCTCGACCTGCCGCTCGGCCGGGGCCTCTGTGTCGATGTACAGGTCTTCGACCGCGCCGACCTCCACGCCGGCCATCCGGACAACGTCGCCTGTGTCGAGCGTGTGCACAACGGCGAACCTGGCCCGAAGCCGATAGCCCTTGCCCAGATAGCGCTGCCAGTTCTCCACGTAGAACGTGGCCAGCCCGAAGACAAAGAGCGCACCCAGAAGCAGCATGCCGATCAGGACCTTTCTTGCCATCGCCTTCCTCCGTTCCGTCCCTTCAGGATTGCGGTGTTGCGGGGCTGCCTGGCGCCGCTTGCCCGTCAGAGGACCAGCAGGATTCTACTGATGAAGTAGTCCGCCACCAGCACCGCCAGCAGCCCGTGAACGACGCTGGCCGTCGTGCTCCTGCCGACTCCCTCCGCGCCGCCCGTAGTTCTGAATCCGTGGTAGCAACCGATTGTTGCAATAATGGCGCCAAAAAGAAATGACTTGGCCAGGGAACGGGCTATTTCCTGGAACTCGAGGTACTGGAAGAACAGCCGGAAGAACTCGCGGGGTGCCACGTGCACGTAGAACCACGCCATCCCGGCCCCGCCCAGCAGGGCCGCGAAGTCGGCGTACACCACCAGCACGGGCAAGAGCAAGGCGCACGCGAGCAGCCGGGGCGTGGCCAGATAAGCCTCGGGCCTGATGCCCATGGCCTGGAGGGCGTCGATCTCCTCCGAGACACGCATCGTCCCTATCTCGGCCGCGTAAGAACTGCCGATCCGCCCGGCCAGGATGAAGGCAGTGAAGACGGGCCCGAACTCCCAGACGATGGCCAGCCCCGTCAGCCCGATGTACTTCTCCTGGCCGAACCTTCGCAGTTGGTCCCCGCCGTAGAGGACGAGGATCAACCCGACGAACAGCCCGAAGACGCCCACGATGAGCAGGCTCCTGTTGCCCACCTCATAGAACTGCTTGAACAGCAGCTTCTGGCGACGCAGCGCGTAGCCGATGTGCCGGACGCTGGCGAGGGCGAATGCGCCCACGTCGTGGGCCGCGATGCACGCGCCCTTCGCATCCTCAATCAATGAAGTCATCGCCGTTCTCCGCGTTGGACTTCGGCGGGCCGCCGAGTGGCACGTAGAAGATCCGCCAGCGGCGCCACTCGTCCGTCCACGAGCACTTCACCAGTCCGAACAGGGCGCTGAAGTACTTGCCTTGCTCGCCGACCACGTCGCCCGTGCCGTCGTAAGTGAACAGGGACGCCAGGCTGAGGTAGCGTCCTGCGGCGCCGCGGCGGTGGTGGTACAGCCTGCCCAGGATGCGCGTTTCGCGCTCGCCCTGGGCGTCGCGATGATACTGAAAGAAGTCCAGGAATGCACGGTAGTTTCGTTTGAAGCCGGTCGTCGTGTCCTTCCACCCGTGACTGACGGCCCATACGTGGCGGGCGCCGTCCGGGTCCTGCTGCCACGTGGCCAGCGGCCAGAGCGTGATGCTCCTGCCAGTGCGCGCCGGGCCGTCCTGGTCCCGGTAAACCTGTGCATAATGCCAGTAGAAGGGCGCCACGACCAGGCCCTTCATGTGGACTTGGGGATTGCGGTTGTCCGAATCGATCCAGAGTATGGGCCAGAGCATCTTGCGCCGGGTCCAGCTCCGGCCGGCCTCCTTGTCTTCCGTCGGATAGGAAGAGACGCGCCAGTAGAAGGGGAAGATCCGGGAATCATCCAACTTCGGTTCAGAGGACTTACGCACCAGCGTCCACAGCAGAGACCAGCCCGTCCGCTGGGGTTTGTCCCTGGAATCCCGCGAGAAGCCCACCCCGAGCACGGACGTCTGGTGTGCGATCAGGTTGCCCGACCTGTCCCAGGTCCGAATGGTGGCGTAAAAGGGCAGCGCGGCGAAGACGCTGTGATAGTAATCGCCCCTTCGGTCCACGATCCCCCAGCGGGCCAGAAACCACAAGAGCCGATGGGCTTCCCGCAGTTCCTGGGCTCGGTCCTGGCGCTTGTGTACGTAGAAGGGCCACGCACGCCAGGTCTCGATGCTCCCGTCCGGCGAGCGGCCACGTCCGGCAAAGGGCCAGACGACGTCCCATCGGACGTAGTCGCCCTGCCTGTAGTACGAGAGGAGCGGGAAGAGTAGGAAACTCCACGTGTCGCTGATGACGCCGTGCGTCACGCCTGCAAGGGGGAACAGCGCGAAGTATGGCCCTGCGTCATTCCTGCCCCAGCGCAGAAACTGGAGGACGTGCCCGTGGAAGTAGGACCTCTGCGGATCCGCCGAGTCCACCTTCACGTAGCCGAAGAAGGGGAAGAAGCTATGTCGCCCTTCGCCGCCCGGCGTGCTGAAGTGGAGTCCCAGAGGCCACATGTACTGGACGCGGCGCTGGTCAGTCCCGTTCCGATGATCGTAGTTGTAGAATGGCCGCAAGGCGTGCCAGGTGCCGTCGGGGTCGGACTGGCGGGTGAACAGCGGGTAGAGGACTTCGGTGGTCTTGACGACGCGCGGACCGGAGTCCGCCCGGACGCTTCGGGCTTCGTGGAAGAAGATCGGCCACAGATTCACGCGTCCGCCGGCGCAGCCCGGCAGCGCCGTCCCGATCACGAGAAGCAAACACCACCGGAGTCGGCATGTCTGCAAAGCCGAGGCACCTCCGCTCCCCCCGAGTGTGCTGTAACCCTCCGGTTCGTGCACTGCGCCCGTCGGCACCCGCTCTTCGGCCCCCCCCGACCGAGCCCACACGAAGCCCCCGCCGTTACATCTGGGGGATCCGAGCCCGCACAAGGGAGGCCAACGCCGGCCGTCATTCGAGTGTGACCGACCAGTAGGCGTCGTCCAGGAACTGCTTCCAGGAGTAGTACTTCCTGCGACGGATCTTCAGCCGTATCATGGGGTTAAACCGGGGTTCAGCCGGCTGGCGAGTCAACTTCATCCCTGCTTCGCGCGGCAACTGGCCACCCTTGCGTTTGTTGCAGGCGGTGCAAGCGCACACGACGTTCGTCCAACTGGCCCCGCCGCCGCGGGACAGAGGCACGACGTGGTCGATGCTCAGTTCTCGCGTGGGAAACTGCTTCCCGCAGTACTGGCAGCGGTTTTCGTCTCGGGCGAAAATGTTGCGCCGATTGAAGCTGATGCGTTGGCTCGGGTAACGGCCGTAGAAGAGCAACCGCACGATCCGGGGCACCTGGATCTCATGACTAACCGTGGAGACCCAGTCGCTCTGGTCGTCCTCGAGCCCGTTGGCCCTCCTGAATTCGCTGACTTCCTGCCAGCTCTGGAAGTCGTGCACCTCCAGGTGGCCGTCCTCGATCTGGACCACCTCCGCCACTGCCTTGAAAAGCATGCAGAACGCCCGTTTCGCCGTCACCACGTGTACCGGCGTGAAAGCCCTGTTCAGGACAAGCACACTTGATTGAAGGGCCACTTCCGACATTGCCTTCACCTGTGCCAGAATAACCTTTGCTGGCGCTCTACCTCGGAATATAGGGGAATCACAGACGTTTGGCAAGTGTCTTTCCCGGCTCCGGGCCGCAGGCCAGGCACGGGTGTTGCGCACTTGCTTTGACTTTGGCCTCGGCACGACCTACCATGTACGTAAAGTCCCTTCTGCGCTCTGAATCGGTCAGCGATGCGATGGATGGCTTGCTACGCGAACTGAACTTCAAGAATGGCCTGATCCCGGCGGTCATCGCCGCCGGGGACGGGCAGATCCTCACGCTCTGCTACCTGGACCGGGAGGCCCTCCAGAAGACCATGGAGACGGGTAAGGTCCACGTTTTCCGGCGCTCAAAGGGGCGCGTAATGCTCAAGGGCGAGACGAGCGGGCATGTCCAGGAGCTCAAGGAAGTCCGTATTGACTGCGAGGGCAGTTCCCTCCTGATGGTCGTCGATCAGCATGTGGCGGCGTGTCACAAGGGCTACCGGACGTGCTTTTACCGGCGTTATCGCCGGGCCGATGACACGCTCGAGGAATGCGAGAAGCGGGTTTTCGACCCCAGTCGCGTGTATGGCTAGGGGCCGTCGGGACGCACCTCGAAGGGCTTAGGAAAGGTGTTTGCATTGCCCGGCGGTGGTGTTATAATCTGCTGTGTCAGCGCGGATTTGTGGGAAGCCGTGGATCTGCGTATCTGTATCGGCGCTCTGCACGGGAGGTAGTGCCATGGCAAGGGGCGAAGAATACCTGACGTATGAGCAGGTTCTCCAAGAGCTGCAGATCAACCGCACCCAGTTGAACCACCTGGTCAGGGAGGGGGCGCTCCGGGAGCATGCTATCGAGGGCGAGACGAAGTTCCGCCTGAGCGAGGTGGAGGCGCTCAAGAAGGAGCTGGAGAAACGGCCCACCGTCTCGGAAGAGGCCATTGGTGAGCCCGCGACGGATGTCGTAGGCGCGCCCGAAGCGAAGGCACCGACCGGCGAACCCGAGACCGAAATGCTTGAGACGGAAGGGCCGTTTGAGCGCGAGCGCGAAACCGATCTGCTGGAGGAGGTCAAGGCGCCCTCCATTCAGGAGCGTGACACGGAGATATTGGAGGAGGAGGAAGCGCCTGCGGGTGCGGAATTGCGGCTCGAGGTCCCGGCCGGCCAAGAGGAGGAGTTCGAACTGGAGAAGCCGTTGTCCGAAGAGCCCCTCGTCAGCGACACCGCTCTGGACACCCAACTGGACCTGAAGGCCATTCAGACGGGAAAGGGCGCCGGTGAAGCTGAAGCCGCTGAAGAGAGCAGCGAGGAGTTCTTCGACTTCTCCGATGCCCTGGACGCGGAGCAGTTCGAACTGGAGGAGCCATCTGCCGGGGCCCGGGCAGAGGAGCCGGAGGCGGAAGCGCCCGAGCCTGAAGAGGAAGAGGCGCCCATAACCGATATCCTTGGCCTTGGCGAAGAGGAGGAGGTGGCCGAGGAAGACCTGCTTAGCGAGATCATGGAAATCGAGGAGGAGCAGGAGCCCGAGGGCATTCCCACGGAGGCGAGCGAGGAAGTAACCGCTGAAATCACCACGCTGGAGGAGCCCACCTACGAAGAGAGCGACCTCGGGGAGGTCCTGGAAGTCGAGGAGGGCGATCTGGGCGAGGAGTTCATCGGGGGTGAGGAGTTTGAGGTGCCGTATGCGGCGCCAGTACCCGTTGCCGCCGCGCAGGTCAGCGGCGGCTGGGTCCTGCTGCTGGCATTGAGCTTGATTGTGATGATGTTCGGCGGCCTCTTCGTCGTCGAGAACGGTTTCCGGCCGGACTTCTCGACCCCGTTGACCAGTTGGGTGCCTGTCGGGCCGAAGTAGGCGCATCTGCCGTTGGCCAGGGCTTCGCTGCAGTGCAGTGCAGCCCTGCCGGTCGCAGGCTCCGCCATCCGGTCAGTTCTCTTCTTGTTGCAATAAGGAGCCACCGTTGATGCTGAAGCGAACCATTCTATTCGTCCTCGCCGTGTCACTCGTCGGGTCAGTGGGCTGCGCCGGGCAGCTCGAGAGGAAGAACCAGGCCCTCCAGAACCAGATCGCGGCGTTGGAGAGCAAAGAGGCCGCCCTCCTGAGGGAGAGCGACGTGCTCAAAGCCCACGCGGCGGAGGTCGAAGGCAGTCTGGCAGAGGCCCGCAAGGAAGCGCGACAGATGTCCCAACTGGTCGGCGAGCTGAGGGGCGAGCAGCAGAAGCTCCAGGACCAGAGACAAGAACTGGAGAAGCTCGTCCAGGACCTGTCCGGGATCACGGTCGAGCCGCGCAACGAGGGTAACTTCATCGTTATGGAGAGCGAGATACTGTTCGCCTCCGGCAAGGCCGAGTTGAACGACGCCGCCAAGGCTTCCCTCGACCAGATTGCCGGCTACTTGATGGACAAGGAAGGCCTGCAGATCCGCATCGACGGCCACACGGACGGCGTGCCCATCAAGTTCTCCCCCTGGGAGGACAATTACCACCTCGGCGCCATGCGGGCCCATGCCGTGATGCGTTACCTCGCGGACCGGGGCGTTAGCGCGGCGCGGATGTACATCGTTGGCTTCGGCCCGAACCGTCCGATTGTCGAGCCCGGAAGCCCAACGGACAGGGTTGCGGAGAACAGACGCGTGGAGATTCTGCTGGTCCCCGAGGGGGTACGCAGCATTAGCGAGATTCTGGAGGGATTCGGGCGCTGACACCGGTGAGCAGGAGCGGATAGACCCCATGGCCCAGGTAATAAAGACGGAATGGTTCGGCCGGCAGATCAGCGTGCTGATGGTCAATGGCAAGTCCGTCACGGGGGAGCTGTCCGAAGTGACGGATAGCTACATCGTGCTTGCGCGCGGCTCTTCCGAGACTCAGATAATGGTTCATGCCATCATCGCTGTGCGCGTCGTCTCCGAAAAGGAGGGCGCGGAGTCCCCCAAGCCGGATGCAGAAGGCGCCGTTCCCACGTTCGAGTAACGCTCGCCAAGAGCGTCGTCTCACTCCGTCTGTGCCGGATACCTCAGTCCGGTCTTACTGCGCGTCCCCTCCGCAACTGATCCACAAGGATCGTCAGCTCCTCCGCGCGCAGCAGCGCCGCCACGCCCACGTAGGTTATCCCGCCTGCTGCGACCGGCAGCGCCAGCCGGAGCAACCTGCCGCCCAAATCGCCCGAAGCGCCCGGCAGCAGCCGCATGGACGCCTGGCACGCCGCCGCCATGCAGGCGGTTGCCAGCGCTGCTTTCGCGACGGACACGGCCAACGCCTTCCAGCCGGTCAGGCGCACGGATCGGTTGAGCAGCCGGCACAGGAGCAGAACCTGCAAGGTTGCGCTTATCGCGGTGGCGGCTGCAAGCCCTGCTTCCCGGAAACGCCAGACCAGCGTCAGGTTCAGCACCAGGTTTACGCCTACCATCCCTGCGGCGATCCTGGCCGGTGTTCCGGGCCGTTTGAGGCCGTAGAACGCGCGCGTCAGCACGTGCAGGGCGCAGTAAGCCCAAATGGCCGTCGAATAAGCCAGGACGACCGCTGCCGTCCTTCCCGTGCTGTGCGGCATCGCGGCAAAGGCCCCCCGATCGAACAGCAGCTCGATGGCGGGATAGCGCACCAGAATCAAGCCCACGCCGGCCGGCAGGCCGATGAAGACCACGAAGCCCAGCGCGCGCATGATCGATCGGGACAGCCGCTGCCAGTCCTGCCGGGCCGCCTGAGCGCTGAAAGTGGGGAAGGCTGCCGTCGCCAACGCGATGCCGAACACCCCGAGCGGCAACTGCATCAGCCGATTCCCGTAGTATAGCACGCTGTTCGCCCCCACCTGCATCGGATACCTGAGCGAGGCCCCCAGGAGGGTGAAGCCGGCCTTGCCCTCCGGTGCGGCCAGCGAGATGGCGATCACTCCGTCAAGCAGCACGTTGAGCTGCAGCGCGGCCAGCCCCAGTGCCACCGGCGCGGCCGCCGCCGCTATCCGCCTGACCTGCCTGTGCATGGGTTCGAAGGAGAGGTGCACGCGGAATCCCTTCGCTCTGAGCGTGGCCACCTGAAGCGCGAGCTGGAGCACTCCCGCCGCCAGGATCCCGACCGCGACCACGTAGATCCGTGCGGTTGTGTCGTCGGAAACCAAGGGAGCCACGAGCACCACTGCGACGATCCAGCAGACGTTAAGCACCACGGGCGCCAGCGCAGGCGCCGCAAAGTGACGCATCGAGTTGAGGGCCGCACCTGCCAGCGCAGTGAGGCAGATGAGAACCATGTAAGGCAGCATCACGGCCGTCAGGCCGAGGGCGAGTCGCCAGCGCGCGCTCAGCCCGCCCCAGCGCAGCAGGGACAGCGCCAGGGCCTCGCCGGCGATCAGGAGCGCGACAAGAACTAGAAGGAGTGCCCCTGCGATCCTCCCGGCGAGCTGCCATGCTTCCTCCCTCGATCGCAGCTCGAGGTGCTCGGTGAAGGCCGGTATGAAGGCCGCGCTGAGCGCCCCTTCGCCGAACAGCCGGCGGAAAAGGTTCGGGATCCGGAACGCGAAACTGAACGCGTCCCAGACCATGCCGACGCCGAAAAAGGCGGCGCACGCGCAGTCACGCACCAGGCCCAGCAGGCGGCTCGCGAGGGTCAGTGCCGCAATGACGCCGGCCCCGCGCACAAAACTGTCCTGCCGCCGTGCCATGGAGCGCCTCCGCGCACGCCGTCTGGGAGGATACGGGGACTGCCCGCCAGAAGGCGCCGAAGGAGTGAAAGTGGCAGCGCCGTCGGGCTCCCACTCGTAAGATAGCACAGCGTCGACCCCGGGGACAAGACTTGCTTCTTCCGTGGGCTGCGTGCAACGTCCTTGACCCGGCAAGGCCGGCCGGCCATCATGTATCTGCGAGACCCGCGATTGGGAAGGAACCGGAACGATGCGCCTGCTGTCGATGGCCTGCCTTGCACTGGCGGTTCTGTCCGCCGGGAGGACGCGAGCCATGGAACCGATTGTCAAGGTTCTGCGGACGGGGGACTTCGAGGGCGCCAATCTGCTCGCCGACCCGGGGTTCGAGCAGGTCCACGAGGGCGCGGCCACGGGCTGGCAGCCTTACCAGGAGGGATACGACGTGGCGCCCGGCGCCGGGCGCGACGGCGGCGGCGCCGCCGTGCACTGCCTGAATCCCACTGCGGCGGGAAGGCGCGGCGCCCGCCAGGTGATCGAGCTGAACCAGCAGGCGCCCGGGGCGCTCCTGGTGCGGGGATGGAGCCGGGCCGGCGAAGTCGAGGGCACAAAGGGGAGCAATTACTCGATCTACGTAGACCTGACCTATCAGGACGGAACGCCCCTTTGGGCGCAGACCGCCGACTTCAACGTCGGCACGCATGATTGGGAGTTCCAGGAAGTGATCATCTGCCCGGCCAAGCCGTTGAAGTCGGCGGCCGTCTACGCGCTTTTCCGGGGCATGCGCGGCGAGGTGTGGTTTGACGACGTGGAGGCGTACGACCTGGCTGCCGCCGCCGGCGCCGTCCTGGACATGACCCCCGTGCTCGTCCCCCAGCCGGGCCCGGTTGCGGACGTGCGGCGAGCAGGGGGTCGCGTTGTGACCGGCACCGGAGACGGGCTGGTGCTGACGTACGACTCGCAGAATGGCCGGGTGGCCTCGCTGCAGGCGGATGGCGTGGAACTGGCATCGCGCGGCGCGCCGTCCGGCTTTCTGGTGCTTGACGTCGCCGCTGAGTCGGACTTCTTCGGCTTCGAGGGCGGCAGATGCCCGCCCCTGGAACTGGAGCTTGACGCCGCCTTTGAGGGCGACGACGAGTGCATCCGCGTCTCGGGCATCCTGCGGGACCGAACCGGCCGGGACAGGGCGGTAACGCTGATGTTCGCTCTGCCCGTCGATGGGGCCGGGTGGACCTGGCATGACGACATGAGCTCGGGCATGGCGATCGGGCCGCACCAGGAGTACTTCAACGTTCGGAACATCGGCACGGGCGCGAACGGCAACATGTCCGCCTACCCCTGCGGCTGCATGGACGGGCCGGACGGCGGCTTGGCGCTCGCCCTCGACATGGGCATGCCGGGGCAGTATCGAATCGGTTACAGCAGCGCGGTTCGCACCTTCTTCATTGCCTATGACTTCGGGCTCGTTGCGGACACCGCGAACTTCCCGTCCGGCGCGCCCTTCCGCTTCGTCATCTACCGCACCGACCCCGCGTGGGGCTTCCGCAGCGCGCTGGAGAGGCTATACGACATCTTCCCGGACTACTTCGCCTGCCGGTCCCGAAAGCAGGGCATCTGGATGCCGTTCACGGACGTGAGCACCGTGGAGGGGTGGCAGGACTTCGGCTTCCGCTATCACGAAGGGCACAACAACGTGCCCTTCGACGACGAGTCGGACATCCTGAGCTTCCGCTACACCGAGCCGTCGACGTGGTGGTTCCCCATCGATCCCGAAGTGCCGCGAACGCGCGAGAACGTGGTGCGGCTGCTGCGCGAGACGGCCGAGTCCGACAACGCCTGGAGACGGCGCAACGCACAGGCGGCGCTCGTCTCCGGCTCGCACGACGCGGACGGGCGGATCCAGTACCTCGTGCGTGATGCGCCCTGGACGAACGGGGTGGTCTTCAGCCTGAATCCCAACCCCTTCATTCCCGGCGAGTCGGAGGCCCGGATGAACTGGAACGAAGAGGTGAAGCAGCGCCTATACGGGCCGCAGGCGGCCGGTGAGCAGGACGGCGAGTACCTGGACTCGCTGGAGGCTTACGTGACCGCCGGCGAGAACTTCCGGCGCGAGCATTTCCCCTATGTGACCGTGCCGCTCACTTTCGCCCATGGGTCCGGGCGGCCGGTCATCTACAAGGCCCTGTCGATCTACGAGTTCACGCGCTGGATCGCAGAGGACGTCCATGGCATGGGCAAGCTCATGTTCGCCAATTCGGTGCCGTCCCGTTTCAGCTTCCTCTGCCCCTGGCTGGACATCATGGGCTGCGAGATGGACTGGCTGGACGCCGGCGGCGCCTGGCAGCCGCCCTCCCATCAGGTAATGAACCTGAAGCGCGCAATGTGCCATCACAAGCCCTACCTGATCCTCATGAACACCCGGTTCGACGACTTCACGCCCGACCTGGTGGAGAAGTACTTCCAGCGCTGCCTGTTCTACGGCATCTGGCCCAGCATGTTCAGTCACAACGCTTCCGACGACCCCTACTGGAAGAACCCGCAGTGGTACAATCGCGACCGGCCGCTGTTCAAGCGCTACATTCCGCTCGTCCGCCTGGCAGCCGAAGCGGGTTGGGAGCCGATCACGCACGCGCGCACGGACAATGAAGCGGTCTACGTCGAGCGGTTCGGCCCGTCGGGGGAGGGCGTGGTTTACTTCACGCTCTTGAACGACACCGAGGAAAGCCAGGACGCGATCCTATCCGTCGACGCCGCCGCGCTGGAACTCGATGCGACCACGACGCTGACCGACCTTGTGACGGGCGACTCCCTGGCCGTCCGCTCGGGGGACGGAAGGCTCCGCGTTTCGTGTCCCATGCGGCCCGAACAGGTCCGCCTGATTGCCCTGGAGGTCAGGGAGTGAACTGCACATTGACCGAAGGATGGTAGTCTACGCGCATCTTGGCCACAGGGAACCTTTCCAGGAGAGGATGGGCGAATGGCAACGAACACCGTGACGATCAACCGGGCGCCCGTGCTCACGCTCTGGGCGGCCGTCGTGGCGGAGCGAATGGGCTACGAGCCCGACACTGCGCTCACCCTCGGCAAGGTGCTCGCCGGACTGAACGCGCAGTCGAAAGGCCGCATGCTGGGCATCTACGGGCCGCCGAAGGGCCGCGGAGGGCTGACGCCGAAGAAGGTGGGGCTGGGGGAGGACTTCTGGATCGAGCTCTGCGGCAGGGGCGTGCCCGCGCAGAACACGCAGGACGGCATACGGGGCTGCGTCAAGGACCAGCCCGTCGACCCCGCCAAGGTGCAGAAGTACCTGGCGGGCAAGTTCGGCGATGATCTGCCGGCCGTGCGCGAGGCCATGGAGGAGCTGGCGGAAGCGTTCGTGCCCGAGGAGCTTGAGGAGCTGGCCTACGGGCTTTACGAGGAGTTCCGCCCCAAGATAGCGAAGGGCCGCCGCGGATGGGGGCAGAAGGGGGCGCTCGACCTGGACCTCATTCGCTGCCTCGGCAAGCAGTAGGGACATCCGCCGTACAGCGGACCGTGCCCCTGCGTGACGAGGGTGGCCGCCCGCTTGCGACCGAGGCCGGGCACGCGATACAATACGGAACTGAGGCCCGTCAGATGTATGCTTTGTGGCACGCCGCGTGGGCAGGGCCGCACAGGAGCAGCCAAGATGGGCGAGTCCAGGGACCTCCGAAAGAGACTCGACGCGCTAAACCGCCGGCCGCTGCCGCCGCAGACCCGGCACGCAGCGGACGTTGAGGAAGTGCGCCGCAAGCTGCGGAAGACTCAACATGAGGTGCCCGAGCCGTCCACTCAGCCCATCCAGTATCGCCGCGACATCCCCCGCGAGGAGCCGGCCGTCCGGCGCAGGCGCCTCGTCCATGAGCACATCGGCCTGACGGAAGGCGTGCAGGGAGAGGAGGTCCTGGCGCCTGACGGGGGGCCGGCCTACGTCATCGCGGAGCGGCCGTCGCACAGGGGTGAGTACTGGACCGAGCTTTGCGAGAAGTTCTGCGAATCCCTGAGGCGCAGCGAGTCGGGCGTAAGGCGCCGGCTGGCCGAGCTCTGTTGTGCGCCCGACTTCTCGCCCGGCGAGCTGATCTTTGTGGATCTTGAGACCACGGGGCTCGCCGGAACGCCTCTGTTCCTGATCGGCACGATGACGGTGGAGGACGGCGGCCTGCTCGTGCGGCAGTATCTCGCCCGGGACTATTCGGAGGAACGCGCCGTCATATCCCTTTTCCTGGACGTGCTCTCCGGAAAGAGATTGCTGGTTTCGTTCAACGGCAAGAGCTTCGACCTGCCGTACGTGCGCGTCCGTGCCGTGGCGAACGGGATGCCGTTCGAAGCGGATCTGCCCCACCTGGACCTGCTTCACGAATGCCGGCGCGCGTGGCGGCACGCCCTGCCGGACTGCAAGCTGCAGACGCTGGAAAGGCACATCTGCGGCCGCGCGCGTCACAGCGACATTCCCGGGTGCGAGATACCGGAGGCCTACCATGCCTTCGTGCGGACGAGCAACGCCGCCGAGATGGTGGAGATACTCGAACACAACGTGCTTGACCTGCTGACACTGGCCGATCTGCTGCTCCGCCTGCCGGGGCACAACTCGCGCGCTGACACTGCTATGTGACCGACAGATACGCCCGCTGCGACCGGGTTGCCGAGGGTTATGCGCCAATTGGACGTTGATGGATTCCTGGAAGAGATTTGCCGCTCGCCCGCCTACGGGGACCAGATCGTCTACGTGCGCGAGGTGGCGGCACGGGATGCACGCTTCGCCGAGGCCCGGCAGCCGCTGTCGGCGCCCGCTCAAGCCGTTCTCCGAAGCCGCGGGATCGAGCGGCTCTACACGCACCAGGCGCAGGCCCTCGATCTGGTCCGCGAGGGGAAGAACGTGCTGGTCGTGACGGGCACGGCCTCAGGGAAATCGCTTTGCTATGTCATTCCCATCATAGAAACGCTGTTGGATGACCCCGAGGCGCGGGCCCTGCTGCTTTTTCCCACCAAGGCGCTCAGTCAGGATCAGTTCAAGGCTTTCAGCGCCGCGCTCGACGCAGCCGGCCTCGACGATGTGCTGGCCGGAGTCTACGACGGCGACACGCCGTCCGCGATGAGGCGGAAGCTGCGGGACCACGCCTCGGTTGTGCTCTCCAATCCGGACATGCTGCACGCGGCGGTGCTGCCGCAGCACGCGCGTTGGGCGGACTTCCTCTCGAAACTGAGGCTGCTGATCGTGGACGAGATCCACGTCTACAGCGGCATATTCGGCTCGAATGCGGTGAACCTGTTCCGGCGCTTCCTGCGCGTCTGTCATCACTACGGCTCCGACCCGCAGGTCGTGGCGTGCTCGGCCACGATAGGGAATCCGCGCGAACTGGCCGAGGGCGTCATCGGCAAGGAGATGGCCCTCATCGAGGAGGACGGGAGCCCTCGCGGCAAGCGCACGTTCGTCTTCTGGAACCCGCCCCGCGTTCGGGGCACCATCTGGCGCTCCCGCCGCAGCGCCAACGTCGAGGCGCACGAGTTGATGGCGATGCTCATCCAACGCGGCGTGCCGACCATCACGTTCTCCAAGGCCAAGATGACGGCCGAGATGATCCACCGCTATGTCTGCGAGACGCTCCAGGAGGCCGCGCCGCATCTGGCCGGCAAGGTCGCGCCGTACCGCGGAGGCTATCGTCCGGCAGAGCGGCGGGAGATCGAGCGGCGCCTTTTCACCGGAGAGCTGCTGGGAGTGAGCGCCACGCGCGCGCTCGAGCTCGGCATCGACGTGGGCGGCCTGGACGCCAGCATCCTCGTGGGATACCCGGGGACGCTCGCGTCGTTCCTTCAGCAGTCGGGCAGGGCAGGGCGCCAGGAGCGCGACGCACTCGTGGTGCTGGTCGGCCTGGACACGAGCATCAACCAGTACGTGATGAGCAACCCGGAGTACCTGTTCGGCCGGCCCGTCGAGGAGGGCGTGCTGGACGCCGACAACCCTTTCGTCCTGACCGGCCACCTGCGCTGTGCGACGCACGAGCTTCCTGTGGGCAACGACGAACTGCCACCTTTTGGGCCGCATGCGGAGATGGTTCTCCGCGTGCTCGAAGGCAATCTGAAGGTGAAGCGCGTGGGGGACCGGTGGTATCACGCCGCCGCCGAGACGCCGCAGCACGAGGTCTCCCTTCGGAACTACGCCGACGCCGACGTCTTGATCGAGGACGTGGACACCGGCGAGGTCCTGGGCCAGGTCAACAAGTTCGACGCGCCGCCGATACTGCACCCGGGCGCCATCTACATGCACCTGGGCGACACATACGAAGTCCTGAAGCTGGACCTTGAGCGCAACATCGCAACCGTCAAAAGGGTCGAGGTCGACTACTACACTCAGCCCCTCGGCGGCACGGACGTGCACCACGTGGACCATCGCCTGCGCGAGAAGCCGTTCGGCACGGGCACGGCCTGCTGGGGAGAGGTGACGGCGTACTTCAACACGGGGATGTATGAGAAGGTTCACTTCTACTCGCTGGACGCCGTCTCGCGCCACGGTGTCGACTTGCCGACCCTCGTGCTGGAGACGATGGCCGTCTGGCTCGTCCCTCCGGAAGACCTGATGGAGCGCGTGCGCAGGGCGGACCTGGACGCCCACGCCGGCCTGCGCGGGATCGGCTACGCCACCCGGATGCTCCTGCCGGCGTTCATGACATGCGACACGCTCGACTTCTCGCATTCGATCGGCAGCGCCAACTCGCCCTGGAATGCCATCTTCATCTACGAACGCTACCCCCTGGGGCTCGGCTTCACGGAGAAGGCATACGAGCGGTTGGACGAGATCATGCCGGCGGTGCTGGATGCCGTCAGGAGGTGCGACTGCGAGGACGGCTGCCCGTGCTGCGTGGGGAAGCCGCTGCGGCAGTACGCCACCTGGAACGTCGAGCGGGGCGAAGCGTCGATCCCGAGCAAGCGGGCGGCCCTCATGATTCTGGCAGGCCTGCTGGGGGACGGCGCGAACCTGAGCAACCCGGACAGTCAATCCCTGACGGATTCGGACTTGAGCGCGGAACAGAGGCTTGAACAGGCCCTGCGGCGACGCCTGGAGAGGATGCGGGAACCGGAGGTCTTTCATCCCATTGAGCCGCACGTGGCGACGGAGTATCCTGACGCGGAGAAGCCCGGGCACCTGACGTCCGCTGACTCGGGCGTGCGTGCGGAGCGGAAGCGGAGCTTCCACCGCGAACTGCGCAAGCGGCTTGGGAAGAGCATGCCGACGGGCGGGCTTTCCCCGCACGCAGCGGGGGAGGCCCCGCCGCCGGGCATGAAGACGCGGAGCGGCAACAGGCGGCCTACGCACTTCCCGGGACGGCCGCCGGTGCGCAAGGAAAAGGTCGGCACGGACGACTCCACCAGCAGCGAACGGACCATCCGCGGCGGCGACTCGTTGGCGGCCAGGGCCCGACGCCTGCGGAAGAAGCACGAGCCATCCGACCCCAATCGCCGCGAACCAGATGACACAGGGACATAGTGGACGCTGAGAACTTCATCGAGCGGGTCGCAAGGCAGCCGTTCTTCAGACACCAGGTTGTGCACGTCGAGGCCTTGCCCGAACGGCCGGCCGTGTACGGCGACCTTGCGGACGGCATCCATCCGACGGTCCAGAGGGCACTCGACGAGCAGGGAATCGGCCGGCTCTATAGCCACCAGGCGGACGCGATCGAGAAGGTCCGGGCCGGCCGCAACGTGGTTATCGTGACCGGCACGGCAAGCGGCAAGACGCTATGCTACAACATCCCCGTCGTCGAGCAGCTCATCAGGGACCCGCTGTCGACGATGTTGTTCATCTACCCGACCAAGGCGCTGGCCCAGGATCAGCTTCGCGGGCTGGGCAAGTTCCTCAAGCCGGAAGAAGAGGTCGAGTTCCTAGCCGGTACCTACGACGGGGACACACCGCAGAGCCTGCGGCGCAAGCTGCGTGACGGCGGCAACGTCATCCTGACCAACCCCGACATGCTGCACCAGGGCATCCTGCCCCACCACGCGCGCTGGAACCGGCTCTTCACGCACCTCAAGTGCGTCGTGATCGACGAAGTGCACGCCTACCGCGGGGTGTTCGGATCGCACCTGGCCAACGTGCTGCGGCGCATGGCACGGATATGCCGGCACTACGGTTCGGACCCGCAGTTCATCTGCTGCTCGGCCACCATTGCGAATCCCAAAGAGCACGCCGAGCGCATCACGGGCCGCGAGATGGAGCTGATCACGAACGACGGCTCGCCGCGGGGGCCGAAGCAGTTCGTCCTGTGGAATCCGCCCTCGATCGAGACGGCTGCCCGGGGCAAGCCCGACGAGTGGCGCATCGGCGGGGACCGGCGGAGCCCCATCTGGGAGGCCGTGCACCTGATGACGTCGCTGGTCAAGGAAGGCGTCCAGACGATCGCCTTCGTGCGAACGCGCCTGGCTGCGGAACTGATCTTCAAGAACTGCCGGGACCTGCTCCGCCCCGTCTCGCGACGCCTGGCCGAGTCGGTCCACGCCTACCGGGGCGGCTACCTGCCCGAGGAGCGGCGCAAGATCGAGAAGCGGCTGGTAGAGAAAGAGATACTCGGCGTGTCGAGCACCAACGCACTCGAACTGGGCATCGACATCGGCACGCTGGACGCGTGCATCCTCGTCGGCTATCCGGGCACGGTCGCCAGCCTCTGGCAGCAGGCCGGTCGAGCCGGCAGGGGCCAGGAGGAGTCCGTAGTGTTCCTGATCGGCCAGAACTCGCCGATGGACCAGTACCTCATGGTGCACAGCGACTACATCTTCGGCCAGAGCCCGGAACAGGCCGTCGTCGATCCAGACAACCCGCACGTCGCCGTCGGCCACGTCAAGTGTGCCGTGCACGAGCTGCCTCTCGCTGACGACGAGGTGGACATCTTCGGCCCGTACGCGGACGTCATCCTTGAGTTGCTGGAGGAAGACGAGTCCGTCCGCCACATCGAGAACCATTGGTACTGGGCGCGTTCCGAGTACCCCGCCGCCGAGGTCAACCTGCGCAACATCGCCGGTCCCGTCTACACCATCCAGGACGAGGCTGAGGGGGAGCGGGTCATCGGCACCATGGACGAGATAAGCGCGCTCTCGCAACTACACGACCACGCCGTCTACCTGCACGGGGCGGACACCTATTTCGTCACCGACCTGGACCTGGAACAGAAGATCGCCCACGTGGAGCGGCGGGACCTGGACTACTACACGCAGTCCGTCCAGACGTCCCAGATTCGCATAGACGAGACCGAGGAGCAGGAGGAGTGGCAGGGGGCACTCGTGGGGTTTGGCGACGTGACGGTGACGACGTCCATCCCGATGTTCAAGAAGATCCGGTTCCACTCGCGGGACAGCCTGGGCTTCGAGAAGCTGGAGCTGCCGCCGCAGGAACTCGAGACCGTCGCGATGTGGTTCAGCCCGCCCGAGTCCGTGATGCGGCAGATGGCCGAGCGGAAGATGGTCGTCAGCGAGGGCCTGATTGGCATCGCGAACGTGCTCGTCGAGGTCGCTCCTTTCTTCGTTATGTGCGACACCCAGGACGTGGGCACCGTGGTCAATTCAAGCTGCCTGGGGCGCGAGGCCCTGTTCTTGCACGACCGCTACCCCGGGG